>Ga0207693_10000022_pt1 | contig 127887 bp, 111 predicted proteins | sample LARL81metaG_FD_184347 | JGI IMG/M metagenome (GOLD analysis project Ga0207693, IMG submission 184347) | Corn, switchgrass and miscanthus rhizosphere microbial communities from Kellogg Biological Station, Michigan, USA - LAR L8-1 metaG... | ecosystem: Host-associated > Plants > Roots >...
TCAATATTTACGGCGACGTTGTGACGGATGAGATGACTACCGCGAGCAGCAGGGTGGCTCAGCTTGCATTCCAAACGAACGGAGCGCAAACAGAGCGCAAGGAAAGCTAAGTCACTGCAAGAATGGCTCCTCAGGTAGGACTCGAACCTACAACCCTTCGGTTAACAGCCGAATGCTCTGCCATTGAGCTACTGAGGAGTGTGGAGATCGGCTTGGGGCCGATGTTTGCTGACGTCTTATCATAGCATTCCGGATCGAGGTCTGAAAACTTCTACTTCTAATTCTGCTAATCTAGCGATGATCTCCGAGGTGCCTATGGTGGGAGGGGTGCGTTTGGTGCTCGCTTTCTCTTCTTTATTATTGATTGCTGGTGTGGTGGCCGGCGACGATTCGACTTCTTCGGGGCCGCCGCAGGCTGCAGTGAAGCCTCTGGCCGACGTGTTTCACGGCACCAGGGTCATCGACAATTACCGATGGCTGGAAAACGGCACTTCTCCCGAGACGCAGAAGTGGGTGGAGGAAGAAATGTCCTACACCCGCGGAATGCTGGACCGGCTTCCGGGACGCGACTCGCTTCACAAGCGGCTGACGGAATTGTTGTCGATCGGCAGCGTGACCGCTCCGGTGCTCACGGGGAAACATTATTTCTATACCAAGCGCGAGGGGATGCAGAACCAGCCCATCCTTTATGTACGCGACGGTCTGAACGGCCCTGACCGCGTCCTGGTTGATGCCAATCAACTGGCGGCGGATGGGACAATTGCCCTCGATTGGTTTCAGCCTAGTGAGAACGGGAAGTACGTCGCTTACGGAACTTCTCCGAGCGGGTCAGAGATGAGCACGCTGCACGTCATCGAGACCAAGACCGGCAACATTCTTCCTGACACCATCGAACGCACGCGCGCGGCTTCGATTGCGTGGAAGCTCGACAACTCCGGGTTTTATTACACGCGCTATCCGAAAAAAGGAGACGTTCCCGCGGGGCAGGAGATGTACAACCGGCACGTTTTCTATCACGAGTTGGGAGACGATCCCAGCGCCGAGGACAAACCGATTTTTGGCGAGGGGCGCGATGCGGAAGACTGGCCCAGCGTGAATCTATCGAACGATGGGCACTGGCTACTCATCAGCGTTTCGCAGGGATGGACCAAGTCAGAACTCTTTTTGATGGACACGAAGAAAGGGACGCCGCCCACGCGCATCACCACGGGCAAGAATTTTCTCTATGGCGGCGAAGTTTATGACGACAAGCTCTACGTCACTACCAATGAAGATGCGCCACGTTACCGTGTGTTTGTCGCCGACGCGGGCAATTACGATCGCGAGGCGTGGAAGGAACTGATTCCGCAGAGCGATGCGGTGTTGCAGGGGACGGCCGTGTTTGGTGGCAGACTCTTCGCGCAGTACGAGCAAAATGCTTCTTCGCAGCTGAAACTGTTTGACCTTGACGGCAAGAAGATCGGCGACATCACGTTACCCGCGATTGGCACCGTGTTTGGATCAGGGGGGCGCTGGAATCGCGATGAGATGTTTTTTGGATTTCAGTCGTTCACCGTACCTCCAAGCATCTATCGCGTGGATCTGAAGTCTCTTGCGACCAGTGACCCTCAGGGGCTAAAGCCCGCATCCGTGACGGACACGGACGGCACGGCTGAAAGCCGTGCCCTTCCCAAACCCGTCGATCGAATGTCTTCTTCGACGAACGGACCTGTTCTCTGGACCAAGGTCGACGCGCCCTCGATCGATCCCGCCGCCTTCGAAGTTAATCAGGAATGGTTCCACTCGAAGGATGGGACGCGCGTCCCCATGTTCGTGGTGCATAAGAAAGGCATCCAGAAGAACGGCAAGAACCCCACGTTACTCACTGCCTATGGGGGCTTCAATGTCAGTCTGACGCCCAGTTTCAGCCGCACCGCGTATCTCTGGATGGAGCACGGTGGCGTCTACGCCGTCGCCAATCTGCGCGGCGGCGCCGAGTTCGGTGAAGACTGGCACCGCGCCGGCATGCTCGACAAAAAGCAGAATGTGTTCGACGACATGATCGCCGCCGCCGAGCACCTGATCGCCGAAAAATATACGGACAAGAATCATCTTGCCATCCAGGGCGGATCGAACGGTGGGTTGCTGATGGGCGCCATGATGACGCAGCGTCCTGACCTGTTCCGCGCCGTGGTCTGCCAGGTGCCGCTGCTCGACATGCTCCACTATCAGGATTTTCAGATCGCGAAATTGTGGATCCCGGAATACGGCACGTCCGAAAACGCCGAGCAGTTCCAGTGGCTCTACGCCTACTCGCCGTATCACCACGTGAAAGCGGGCACGGAGTATCCCGCAATCTTATTTATGACGGCGGACACCGACACGCGAGTCGATCCCATGCACGCGAAAAAAATGGCCGCGCTGATGCAGGCCGAGGCGAAGAATGGCGCGAGCAAGACGCGGCCGATCTTATTAAGAATTGAAAGCAAAGCAGGACATGGCGCGGGCAAGCCGGTGACCAAGCAAATCGAGGAGTTTACGGATATTTATTCGTTTCTGTTTTGGCAGATGGGGGTGAAACTGTAGCAGTTTTTGCCACGGGAGGCACGAAGACACTGAGACGATGTCGGGCGCCCGCGAGGTGCATGCGTCCATGGTTCCCACCCTTTCGCAAACGACGCGGAAGGATGGGGCACCCTCTGCATTGGCCGCTGCAAGCGAGGGCAAGGAGCCAGGGCCACTCGCACGATCAACTTTCTTGCTCGCGCTCTTTCGGCGCGTAACCTGGCGGTTGTTCAGAGACGTCGTCAGCTTCCGCGTATAGCGGAATAATCGCGCGCACAACATCGGCCAGTGCAGATCTCTGCGATGCGAGTGTGCTGCCCACCGCAGATCGTCCGGCTTGCAGCGACAGGTAGCGCGCGACCGAGTTGACCATCTCGAACACGGGGCCCCGCGGTGGAATTTTGTAAATGTGGGAGCCGACGCCGACAGAGCCGCCACCGTCCACTTTCACTCCTTGCGAAACCCATTGTGCCACCAGGCTCGGAACTTCCGCTGGGGGCCGCAGAGAAATGCTCAGGGTTGCAGTAAGGCTCTGCATGTCGATTGCAGTGACTTCCACGGCACTGTAAGGTTCGACGACGAGAGAAGGGCTGCCCGTAGCGAATTTGTCTCCGACCAGCACGCTCTCGCTGCCGCTGACTGCGGGCATCAGATAAGAATGATTGTCCTCGAATCGGTGCACCAGGACGCAGGGAGCACCGATAGCAGCATCCCAGCGTTGCGGAACACGGAATTCCACGAGGTATTCGCCGATCTGAGCGGCCAGAAATCCCGGCAAATCTCTGCGGTGCAAGGGGCGCAGTTGGATGGTTCCGGCCCAGGCACCCGAGGGTGCCTGCCACACGCGGCTTTCATCGAGCCAGCCTCGACCTCTCATGTTCCAGGCGTTGAGGCCCGGGCCCACATTCGTGAATTCGGTATTGCCGGCTTCCATCGACGGATACGCGGCTGTGCTCATTACGTCCCACGGATCGCGGTAGTCGTCGGTGGAGCCCTGCACCCGAGCATGATCCAAACCGTAGCCGTGGCCCATCTCCTGGCCTAACAGGCTGGGTTGAAGCGACAAGCTGTCACACAATGCGGCCATGCCTCCGACCCAGCCGCAAAGATCGACCGCGCCCAGACAACTCACGACGACGCCCGCGAACTTGGTGAGATCAACTCCGGCCGCGCTAGCCAGCGACTTGGCTTCATTCAGCAAACCACCGCGATCCAATTTTCCTGGGCCCGCCGTGGTATTGCCGACATAGTCTGCAATGTTGTAAGGGATCGTGTACCAGCCAAACACTTTGGAACCGGAGGCATCAATCTTCCCATGCGACATGTCGCGGAAGAAATCCACCATGTTCTGCTTTCCAATACCCGCGGAGGTGAACAGATCGTCATAGATGGTGTTGGACGGAAGTGCGCTCTGGTTGTCACTAAACCGCACCAGAAGGATTGCCCACGGCGATGCGATGGCATCCACCGCACTAAGTTCTTTGAGAATCTGTTCCACCGTAAGACTGCCGAGGACTACCTTGAAGTTCGGGGCCATTTGTTTTCTCCAGGGTAATAGTGGCTGGGAGCATCAAAACATTTCAGCGAGGCTGCTCTGAACAACAACACGAGCGATCTATGTTCTAGTTATATTTCTTGGTGGGCGCAGACTCGTTTGCTAGTATCCCGGTCATGAAACGCATCGTGCTGTCCACTTTACTTCTGCTTGCATTCACTCTCAGCGCATTTGCCGCGACGGGGATGACGGATGAGGACCGCGAGCATTTACTCGTGCACTTTCAGATGACGACGCAAATGGTGGCGGAACAGGTGCGCGGACTTTCTCCGGCGCAACTGGAGTATCGCGCTTCGCCGGATCGCTGGACGATTCGGGAGTGCATTTCGCATCTTGCGGTCGCCGAGCCGGACTACTGGCGCGATCTGACGGCCGCGGTGAAGGCAGAGCCGAACATGAAAGACAAGAAATCAGTCGCCACCGACGCTGACATCATGTGGTACGGCATCGACCGCGTGGTCCACACTAAGACCGGCGGTGGGCACGAGAAGGTCGAGACCTACAAGAACATGGGAGAAGCTCTGGCAAAGTTTCAGGCGCTGCGCGCCACCATGATCGATTACATCAAGTCGACTAGTGACGATTTGCGCGCCCACAGCTTTGGCCAACAGGAAAGGATCGATTGCTGGCAATGGATGCTGGAAATCTCCACGCACGCGGAGAGGCACATTCAGCAGATTCGCGAGATCAAGAACGACCCCAACTTTCCCAAGAGTTGAGAGAAAGCCGGGCACAGGCGAGTGGGCCCAATCGCGATCGGTCCGGCACATGGGGCGTTGTATTTCGGTATGACGGCGTTTCTGTCGTCCCTCAGGGACTTCGTTCCCTCGATGGCTGTGTCGCCGCTCCGCGACTGGGTTGGGCGGGTGGACACGGCGGTTTGTTCCGTCAACTTTGAGAGCGGCGGATACAGCCTGCCCTTGAGCTTGTCGAAGAGAGTGTCTGCTCCACACGGGCTGGGTGGAAGTAGGGATCCTTCGACTGCGCATGCCCGCTCGTTGCACTCGCCGACATGCTTCGCTCAGGATGACAGAACGTTGGGAGTTGGTCATGTCTTCCGAGGGGTGTATTTTCCATCACATCTCTCTGTTACCGCGATCACTGCGGTTTGATCCGCGGATCTTTATTCTTGAATATCTGCCTGAAAATCAGGGTGGGATGAAACCCGGGTCCGGGGAGGACGCGGAGGGAGAGGAGTGTCTGGTGAGGTTGGTGGAGAACAAATCGGGAAGCAGGGTGGAGTGGGTTTTGGAGATGACGGGAGCGGAGAGGGTTGCGGCGAACAGCAGGTCCCTCGACTCCGCAGGATCATTCGCTATCGCGAATCATCCTGCTTCGTTCGGGATGACGGATAACGATGGAACTCTCGGGATGACAAATCTACAAACCATGGTGATCCCGTGGATGATGGCGGTGGCGGATCCGAAGGAGAAGTGGTGGGAGTGGGCGAGGAAAAATCCGAAGCAGTCGGGGGAGATTTCGCAGGCAGCGTTCTTGCTGAAGGCGCGGACGATGGGATTCAAAGTGGCATTGCCCTGGGGAGACAGCGAGCGGTATGACTTTGTGGTGTGTGGGCGGAGGAAGGCGGCCCGATGTATCGGGTGCAGGTGAAAGGGACGGGAAGATTGTACCGGAGAGGATACGAAGTGCAGCCGGTACACTCGACGCGAGGACGGGGCAAGAAAAGATACACAGCGAGGGAGATTGATGTGGTGGCGGCGCATGTGCAACCGGTGGATGCGTGGTACGTGCTGCCAATCGCGGCGGTAGGGCGAGCGAAGAGTTTGCGGTTTTATCCGGACATCCGGAGCCGGAAGCCGATGTGGGAGGAGTATCGGGAAGCATGGCAGGTGTTGGAGGGTAAGACAGTGGGAACACGCCGCGGGAGGTAATGGGAGTGTGCTGACTAGGGCTTGGGCTGAGTAAAGCCATCGACAATCCAGCCTGCGAGCCAGACGGCGCCTCCGAAGACCATCCCTTCGATTCCCAGGATAGCTAGCGGGAGTGGGGTTGCATAGGCCAGGGCGCATAAGGTGGCACCCGTCAGGACGATAAGCCTGCCTGCGATCATGATGCGACGGATTCCTTCGCTGGTGGCCATGAAGAAGGGCGTACGTTATCACACAATTTGGAACTGGACCAGCGGCATTGAGGTTCGTGGGCGGGAAAACGGGCTTGGGCTAGAGGCGAAAAGGAAGATCCGCGGTGTCTCGCCGGCGGAGGTCTTCGGAGCTTCGACGGCGACTGGCGATGCGGGCCATTTCCTGGCAGCGCGAGCAGGGGCACTTCAGGTAAGGATCATCGGGCGTCGCTACATGGCCGCAGCTGACGCACACGAACTCCGTCTTCCGGAATCGGGGAAGCATCGGGCGGAATTCGCTGCCCATCACGCAGTAAGGGCAACGTACGATCTCTTCTGACATGCTTTCTCGTTCTTCTTCGCTCTCATCCGGCGCACTGCTTGAGGTTCTATCATCAGCACAGCGACACCGGACGGGATGGAAATCGATCCGATTCGGCTGCTGCACAGAACGACCCAAGGCCGCGAGGGTTTTACTTTAGAACAGTAATAGCGCTTCTGTAATGGCCCGAAAGTTCAGGAGGGGTAGCCCGATAGTGACAAAGCTTCCGCAGGGCGGGATCTTCTCGAACGGCGCGCTGGAAGACGAAATCTCGAGCTGCGAATCCGGTCGCAGGAAATTACTTCTTCAACCAACCTTGTAACTCAAGCCAATCAGCGAACTGATCGATCCAGTGATCGGTGGGGATGTTTTGTTTGTGCATGCCGAAACCGTGGCCGCCTTTGGCGTACATGTGCAGTTCGGCGGATTTGTGGGCGTCCAGCCACTTCTGGTAGAGGAGGACGCTTTGCGGAGCGAGTCCGAGATTGTCGTCGGTTGCGGCGGCGACAAACATGGGCGGAGCATCGGCAGGAACGATCGCGTCTTTGAACCGTTCTCCACCGGCATAGATGGGTGCGACGAAAGCGGGGCGTCCGTCGGGGGAATAGTGGAAGGCAACACTGGCAGTGACTGCTCCACCGGCGGAGAATCCGATGATGCCGACACGGTCAGGAGAGACTCCCCACTCGGAAGCGTGCTGGCGAACGTAGGTGACGGCAGCTAAACCGTCGGCGATGGCGAGGGGAACAATCTTGGCTGCCATCTCCTGGAACTTCTGGTGGTCGGCGATGAGGTTGGTGAATTCCTGCGTGGCGTCTTCGCCGGTGTGGGCGAGGCGGTACTTCAGGACGAATGCGGTTACGCCTCTTGCGGCGAGATACTTGGCGACATCGGTGCCCTCGCTCGTGATGGAGAGGGCCATGAAACCTCCGCCGGGGCAGATGACGATTCCGGTTCCGTTCTTGGTGTCGGGAGTCGGCTTGAAGATCGTCAGGGTCGGGTTGGTGACGTTGGCGACGACTTGAGTGTTCCAGAGTTTGGAAAAGTATTCTTTTTCGGGATAGTTCTGGGGCGTCGAGCCAGGGGGCGTGCCGGGATACAGGGGGATGACATCCTGCGCGAGACCGAGGGTCGTGAGGAGGAATAGTGCGCAGAGGATTCGGAGCAGGAAGTGTTTCATGGCCGGCTAGTCTAGCAGAGAATCGCGCTGCCGCTTTTGTTAATCTATTTAATCTATTTCTGCCATAGAGCTTGTGTTCGGGTGTGCGGCGTTGAAGTTTGACAACGGTGTTTGCTTGACTGTACATTCAGTCGCGGTCGCTTAACCAGCGGTACTTCCCTCCAAGAACCCTGTAGTTATTCGCGGGCCAAATCCTCGAGCGATCCTGCCGCGAGAGCAGAGCTACGCTCGGAAAACTCGAACATCGGAGATCAACTCATGATGACACTGCCACTCTTGGCTGCAGGGACCTGCAGCCATCGCCGCCGGCTTGTTTCGATCTTGTCGCTGATCCTCTTTACCGGGGGAATCGCATCGGGCCAAGCGAAGATTACAAAGGCGACTATCTTCAAACAAATCGATAAAGGAAACTCGCTCGGGTTTATGGTTCAGATCGAGGGAACAAACCTTACGAGCCCTGAGAATCCCCGGGTGGTGTTGCTTCCGTCCACCGGGATTACGCAGCAAGAAACGCCGGCCTACACGCCGACGCTGATTACGATGAGCTTCACGGCGTCGAGCACTTACGTACCACTGGAGGTGACCCTTTCCTACACCTCAGGACCAGTCGGCGCGGCGATCACGGGAACGGATTGTGCTCCGGATGTGGACGTGGTCAAGAGTTACTTTCTGGTTCCCGAAGAGCAGGTTTCCAAGAAATACGGTCACGGGGTCGCGAAGAATTTTGATGTGGTGCAGATTTCGATTGTCAATAAGTGTCCGTTGCCGGTTCTGGTGCCGCTGGCAGGAATCTCCCTGACGATCAGCAAACTCGTATACCATCCCTTCTCTCTCGACCATGTGACGAGCATTTTCTCGAACGATCGCGCGTTCAGCGGTCCCCGAGCGATCTTTTTCAACATTGTTCAAGGGGCAGCGACGTTAGGCAGCGCCATTCAACCGTTTTTCGGACCGGGATTCACTTCAGGTGTCAGCATCCTGGGAGGAGGATTCACCCAGGGAGCGGCCGCGATCTGGAAGGACCTATCGGCAGAGCAGTTGCAAAACCTAACTTCGCAAAGCTTCCAAGCGACGGAGCAGATCGCGGCGAGCGGTGGAGCGCTGCAGAAATCGATATTTATACCCAGGGCAAAGAAGCGAACTGCGGCGGAGAAGGCCGGGACGTCAGCGTTGAGAGCTGCGTTGAGCAGTAACAGCGCCAACCCGATTCAGTTAGAGATCATTCCTGTGTTGACAGTGGGCGGCGGAAAATCGACGCCTTGACAGTCTGTATCCAGGGGCTGGGCGGGCTGGAACCCACGCGACTCTCATGCTGGAGGCACCATGGTTCTTCACAAGCTTAGAGAATATTGGATCACGATTGTGGCGTTAGTCGTCTTAACCACGATTGGATTCCTGTTTGTGATGTTTCCCCGCGAGGAAAACCGCTGGCACGGACTGCTGGAAGCGATCTTCATTGCCGCGTTCCTCACGGTCACGGTTGACCCGTTCGTGAAGAAGAGGCTGTTGAAAGAGGCGAGCCAGGATATTTTTCACCACCTCATCGGCGTGGATCTGCCCATCGAGATGAGAGAAAGCCTCAAGCAATATGTGTTTGGCATGAAGTATTACCGCAAGACGTTGGAGGTCAGAGCGCAAGCGCAACGCGAGGAAGATGGGAGGCTACGAATCCACATCAGAATTGAGGCCGAAGTGATCGCGGTGACGAAGGCCGATTACCATCAGAGTCTGGCATTTGAGAGCTCCGAAGATCCGCGCGTTATTAAGATGGAAGCACGCACCGCCACCAGAACGTCGGAATGGGCGCCGAGGTCGCCGCTGGTGGAGTCGAAGATGGATCCGATGGAGCTTGTAGCCAGCAATGATCCGCTTCCGCTGCGACGTGGAGAAGAACTGAAGTCGCTTTTCAGCTTCAACATCCACGGAAGCGAAACCGATTTTTGGGTGCTACATTTTGGAACCACAACGCTTAGGACGAAGGTGATCTTGGAGCCTCTGCCGGATATGGAAATGTTCGCGTCCGATGCCGGGTGCCGAGACCGGCACAATCCTAACATCTACAACTACGACGAAGTGTTTATCAAGGGCGACCATTTGCATATCCGGTGGCGCCCAAAAGAGATCCCGGCCGCGGCCTGATTGGGTTGGCAAAGGCGTCGTTCTTCCCTGCTGGCCCAACGCTTCCAGGGTTGCGTCTCGATTTGCGAAACGCTTAATCGCAGGTAGGATGGGGGCGCCACACTTTTCCGATTCGACAGGAGAGACATTGACGGTCTGGAAGTTGCGAAAGGTGATTGTGACACTACAAAGGATGGTCAGGATCGCTGCGGTTTGCCTGGTGCTTGTACTCGGACTGACTTTCCAGAGCGCGTCGGTGGCCGCGCAAACGACGGACTGGCGCGCGCGGCTCAATGAGGAGTTGCCGCTGCTGGGACATCGGAATTGGATCGCGATTGTGGATTCGGCTTATCCGTTGCAGACCAGCGGTGGCATCGAAACGGTCGAAACGGATGCGGATCAGATCGAGGTCGTGAAGACGGTGCTTGCGGAACTCGGGAAGGCGAAGCATGTTCGGCCGGTTATTTTCACGGATGCAGAGTTGAAGGTGGTACCGGAGAAAGACGCGGCAGGGGTGACGGCTTATCGCGAGGCACTCACGAGCCTGCTCGGGAAGAACGATGTGCAGTCACTGCCGCACGAAGAGATTATTTCCAAGCTGGACGAGGCGGGAAAGACGTTTCATATTCTGGTGCTGAAGTCGCGGCTGACGATTCCGTATACGTCGGTGTTTGTCCGGCTGGAGTGCGGGTATTGGAGCGCGGATGCGGAGAAGAGACTGCGCGAGGCAATGCGGAAGTGAAGTGGAGCATCTGGGCCATGTGTCCGTGCGAACCAGGATCAAAATCCCCACCCCTTCGACTTCGCTCAGGGCAGGCTCTAACGTCGCAAAACGCGCGACGTTAGAATGGGGCACCCTCAGACTTTGATTTTGTTTTGGATTACTGGCAGCCGGGGATCTTGAAGTTAGCGATCCGCGTGAGCCAAGTATTGTCGGCGGCGAAGTATTCGTTGACATACCAGAAGGTGCAGCCGTCCACGGGATCGACGGTCATACTCGAATAGGTTCCCCACTTTCCCACGCCATTGGCTCCGGAAACTTCTTCGCCGGGTCCGTCGATGATCCCAATCTCAGAGGGGTCGGTCGCGTTTGGAAGACTCCAGTAGGAGAAATCAATTCCGGGATTGTTCTGTCCGTTGGATGTGCTGTATCCGACTGCAGCGTCGCCCATCTTGTCTTGCGCAATGCTGGGAACGAAGCGGGAGATCGCCGCATCTGGATTAATCGTGCCCGACTGGTAGAGAGTGGGGGTGCCAGAGCCGCGAAGTTCATACCAGCGCACGCCAGTTTGGTATGCGGTTGCACCTGTGCCCGAGGCACCGGGGCCGGTCTGCACGGTGTGGCTGATGAGGAATGATTCGTAGCTTCCGAAATTCTGGTAGGCGAGGCGGGGCATGAGCCGGTCGCCGACGGAGTCGATGAGCTGCTGGCCGTTGTTCTGCGGTTCCTGAATGCAGTTGGTGATGGCGGCGTTATTGGGATCGTAGAGATAGCATCCCGGAGTGTAGATCGGGACCGTCAGGGGTGCCACGCCATAGGTGAGGGTAGCAGGGTTCACAGTCCAGTCCACGTGGAAATCCCAAAGGTTAATCCTATCCGAGGTCAGAGTTAGACCATCATTGACGGGATTCTGAATGCTGAGCATGAACTGATCGCGTCCCGAAGGGGGAAGTGTGGTGCTGTCTATGTCGGAGGGGATCAGACTGTGGGCGAGAAAAATTCCGAAGCTCATCATGCTGCTATCAAGAGTGGAGACATTCACACAGGCTTCGGTCTTGATGTTGGTGGGATTGTTCAGGATGTCGGTGCGATCGAAGGCGCAAACGACGGCACCGACTTCGGCGTTGGCGTTATCGATATCGAGCAAATCTATTGTGGCGTAGTAGGCACTCTGCTGTTCGCTCGCGTCGGTCCAAGTACCGAACTTGGGCCAATCGGGGAAGTACGTATGGGTTCCATTAGAGCCGAGGATTGGATCGAGCTTGGCCGAGCTGATGCTGGTCCATGCTAGCGTCGGAGAACTTAAATCGTCGGTGTTGGAAACGGCGAGGCAGAGGTAGTAGCCGAGGTTGGCGTCGGATGTTTTTGCCCCAACCAGCCAGCGTGAGGCCACGCGGTCGAAGAGAATTTGCACATCCAACTGAATCACGGGATTGAGGGTTGCAGCGTTGCAGTTCGATCCGTAAGGCCAGAGAGTTTCGATTTGCTGTGGAGTCGACCAAACGGCCTGGCCAGTCACTTTGTCATAGGCTTGGAAAGCGGTGTTCACGTATTCCATGAACTGCTTGGTGCCGACTGCGCCATTGGGATCGACGTCAAGGTTGACGACACCATCGGATTGCTTTAGTCCGTCGAACGAAGTAACAGGGTTGACGGTGACTGTGGCGGTGGCCGTTGCGGTGCCTCCGCCACCAGTGGCCGTAAAGGTATATATGGTCGTCGCGGTGGGAGATCGTCCGGCGACACCTGTTGGTCCGACCGCCCCGAAGCCAGGATCGAGGTTGCCAGAGTCTGCGTTAGTCGAGGACCAAGAGATCACCACTGGTTGCCCGGGTAGGGTGACCGCAGGCGTGATTGTCAGAGTCGCAGTCGGAGGCGGCAGGGGATTGACGGTTACGGTTGCTGATGCGGTGGCGGTGCCACCAGGTCCGGTGGCGGTGTACGTGTACTTGGTGGTCGCGGTCGGCTCCAACTGAGTAGTGCTGCCATTGATGCCGACTGCACCCACTCCGTTATCGATCGAGCCTTGGTTTGCATTGGTTGATCCCCAAGCGAGCGCGAAGTGTTGTCCGACGGTAATTGTCGAAGGTGTGGCGGTCAATGACGCGGTCGGAGGCGGCGGGGGATTCACGGTTACAGTTGCCGATGCGGTGGCGGTGCCACCGGGGCCGGTGGCGGTGTACGTATAAGTGGTGGTCGCGGTGGGTTGCAGGTGGGTGTTGCCGTTGAGCCCCACCGCACCAACGCCGTTATCAACCGAACCTTGATCGGCGTTCGCGGATGACCAAGTGAGGGTGATATTTTGTCCAACCGTGATCGTCGACGGGCTGGCCGTTAATGACGCGGTTGGAGCGGGAGACGATCCGCCGCCGCTCCCGTTGTTACCGCCGCAGCTCGCCAGGACAATAGTGGCTACCAAAAGAAGCAGGTAGGATTTCGCCATTGCAAAATGCGCCTTTCCTGTTCGTGGTCCGCGGCTCTCCCCCGGCTCACATGACACTGCATGCAATGCTCGCAAATCGCTCATTTTAAATAGTTAAACTTAGACCTCAACTCGTCTGGCAAGAATGTCAGCGAGTTTCCGTGCCTGGAAGGGAGGGCGTGTTAACTGCTCGCCGTCGAACAGCGATGTCCTATCACATCATGCGCCGGAGGTTCAGTCAAGATGCAGTATTTTGAGAGGGGAAGGGGCATACCCTCGAGCGAAACTCGAGCAATCGAGTGGCTTAAGTATTCAGACCGCGGAGGAGTGCGGGCCTAGTCGCCGTGAATAGGCGGATGTCGCAAAATTTCTGCACCAGTCGAACAATGTGCATAGTTCGTGGTGCGCCGCGAAAGGCGGTCCCGTTTTATTTCAGTGGTTTGCGAGGTTGGCACGCTTCATGCTTCCTTCACTTTCGAAAGCCTAAGGGAGGCACCATGAGAGGCGAGCGTCACGGAGTCAATCGATGGTTGTGGGTGCTGGTAGTTCTGGCGTTGCTGCTCGCTCCAGCAGTCTTTATTCCAGCAGTGCATGCAGGAAATGACGTGATGGGGGAGATTCAGTTCGAAGGAAAATCCAAAGTGGAAAAGACGTCCGGCGTCTGGGTGGACGGAAAGTACGTGGGATATTTGAAAGAACTCCACGGATCGAAAACAGTTTTGCTTCTACCGGGGGACCACGTGATTTCGGTGCGGCAAAATGGGTATCAGGATTTTGAACAACGTTTGACGGTGCAACCGGCGCAGAAGTACTTGGTTCGCGTGGCGATGGCGAAGGCCGTTACGCAACCGATGCCCGCGGTGACGTCTACGGTGAAGATCGTGGTGAATCCGAATCGAGCCGCAGTTTTTGTCGATGGACAGTTTGTGGGACATGTGGGAGAGTTCGACGGCGTCCATCAAGGAATGCTGGTTGCGCCGGGCACCCATAAGATTAAGGTTGCGCTGCCGGGATATCAGAGCTTTGAGACGGAGATCAGTGCCCAGCCGAATCAGAAGGTGGAAGTGAAGACGGATCTGGTGAAGACGGACGCGGGTGGGACTGATCCGATGTTGGGTCAGGGAGTGAGTGATCATCCGGCTATGGCGCCAGCTTCGGCTGCACCAGCTTCGGCTGCACCATCTTCGACTCCACCGCCTCCGCCGGAGCCGGCTACGTCCCCACAGCGTTAGAACGCACATTCCGATCTCTGCGGAGACTCAAATCTATTGCAAGTCAACTTCCCCACGCCTTCGACTGCACTCAGGGCAGTCCCTGTCTCTCGAAGAGACGGAGAGACAGGGACGGGGGAGTTTAAATACGTAGCAATGATTGCACTCTCAATCGTGAGAATTCCTGCCGATGAAACCCTTGCTGCGAAAACATCTGCGCGCAACTTGGCGGCGCAAACGATAAGAACAGTAGCGATGGAAGCGACGGGTGGAAACCCGGCATCGGTTGCGGAGCGAACGAGGGCAGGCACAAGGAAGCCACCAAACAGACATAAGGCCGCACCACCTCAATGCGACTTGGAAATACTGGAGGAGCGGCAGCCAGCGGCGGAGATCCAGATCGCGAGAGTGAGATGCCTCCGCGAAATTCATGGGTTGTCGTAGCACGACACGCCACAGCTCGTACGCCGCTAAAATACAGGCTTCCACCGAGGAAGCGTACTGTCTTTTATCAGTGAGCGCATACCCTAAAACTCTTGACCAATGCGAAAGCGACGAAAACTTATGCGAGCGGACGACCGATCTCCCAGTGATGTCCGAAGGGATCGACGACGCGGCCTAAGCGCCAACCATATTCTTCGGTGACCGCATAGACTTGCGTGGCGCCTGCCGCCAACGCGCGGGCGAAAACTGTGTCGGGGTCTGCGACGGTCAGGATGATGCGGACGGTGCTGCCATTGAGACTCTGCGGACTGAAGTTGGCGTGTTCGGGAGACTCATCGCCCACCCAGAACTCCGCGCCATCGACGGCAAGGCGGGCAACAACGCTTCCCCCTTCGTCCATGCGGAAAGCCTCAGTAGCACCGAAGGCGGACTTGTAGAACTCGACCGCTCGAGCGCCATTGCGAACGGAAAGCCAAGGTGCGATGGTGGTTGGAACGATAGCACGGTCGGTCATAGACGCTCCGTTCAGAAAAAATTCCAAGACTGATCTGTATTTCAACAATACCAGCCGGGGGTTGGAACTGTCGTGATAGAATCCTCGGACTCAAGGATGGGCGCCGCTTTACACGGGCGATCCCGGCCCTGACCTCTCTTCTCCCCGAGGCACCCTTCATGATCTCTCATTCCCTTGCCTTTCGCCGACTTTGTTTCTTCCTACCAGCAATTCTGATGGTTGCGGTTTTGATGCCGCAGGCGAGCGCACGACACACGCTGCCGAATCATTTGTCGAAGCGAGTCGTCGGCGAGTACGTTTATTGGAGCAAGTATCAAAGCCCGCCGTATGGGGCGACGCAGATTCCGTATCAAAAACTCACGCACATCAATCACGCGGGAGTATCGTTTGATTCGACTGGCACGCTCGCTGTGCCTCAGGGATTTCTGGAGCCGGAATTGAACAACCTGACTCACGCCGCGGGAGTGAAAGTCATGCTGCTGCTGGGCGGTGACTTTGCCGGGATCGAAGCCAGCGGAGCGATCCAGACTCTGGTGGATAACGTCGCAGCCTTCGAACAACAGTATGGCTACGATGGCGCCGATATCGACTGGGAGTATCCGGAGAGCAGCGTGGATCGCGCGTTCCTCGTGGACCTGATGGCGCGACTGCGCAAGTCGAATCCAAGTTATGTCCTGTCGATTGATGCGGCCCCGTGGGGTGGCTACGGTTATGCTGTGGGGCAACTGCAGCTCTCGCTCGACTACATCAACGTTATGATGTACGACTGCGCGGGTCCGTGGACAGCACATGGACAACTGAATTCCCCCATCTTCTGGGACTCGCACGATCCTGCGCCCTATGAGTGTCAGCCTGGCGGCAGCGTGGCCGATACGGCGGCGATTTTCCTGAAAGGGGTGCCGCCGGAGCAACTCAACATGGGCACACCTTTCTATGGATACCACTACGGAAACATCAAGAGACTCTTTGGGTTGTGCCCGAACGCGAACCACACCGCCGATGGCGAGTGCGACAACGCGGTGCAGGCCGTTGGTTACGGCACGACGCTGAAAGCCAATATCAATAAGAATGGATGGTACACACAATACGATCCCGTCGCTCTGGTTCCCTAAATGCTGAAGGTCGATGGAAGCGATGGCTACATTACGTATGACGATGCTTTCTCGACCTATTTACGCGTGTGGTTTTCGGATTGGCGGCTGGGATTGGGTGGAACATTTATGTGGTCGCTGGACGCCGATTACGATGGCCACTCGCAGGATTTGCTGGATGCGATGTACAACGCCTCAGTCAGTCGGCGCTGAAACCGGTCTCGGAGGATGGCCGGCTGGTTGTCAGTTCTGACAGTCTTCGCGGCAAGGTTTTGGAAGTACCTTGAGAAGGCTAGCACTGGTTCCCCGAATCCATGCGGAACAATTGGAAATGTGCGCTCGCCTTCACTGGCGCTTTGTTGGTTGGTCCTGCCATGCACTCGCAGGAAGAGTGCTCGACTGAGATCAAGTTCCAGCTTTCGCCGCCAGCTCTGCAAACGGTGATCGAGGCGCTGTCATTTGAAAACGAAAGGGCTGGGCAGGTCGATTTCTTCGACACGGAAAATCGTGAGCTGTTGAAGAGTGGTCTCATTGTGCGCGTGAGGCGAGGCGCCGCGAACGACCTTACCTTGAAGGTGCGCGTGCCTGCGAAAGGCACCCAGCAGGCCGAAACTTCTCAACTCCGACAACACTTTCAGTGTGAGATTGATCGAAATGGGGCGGGTGAAGATATTTCGTATGCGGCAGGGCGCAAGTACAAGCCTGCGCATGCGCCTCAGAGTGGCGATGAGATCTCCCGCGCACTCAGCGAACCTCAGAAAAGTTTGCTAAAGATGGCCGGGATCTCGGTGGACTGGACCCAGGTGAAGAGAATCGCGGGCGTGAAGTCGACGTCGTGGGAGACAAAATCGCAGGCGGGATTTCGCAAAATCGCCCTGGAGTTGTGGGAGTGGCCGCAGACTCGTGTGCTGGAAGTCTCCACCAGGGTCGTGGGAACTGCGACTGGGCCGCAGAAATCGCTTGAGCTGCGAGAACTGATGAGTCGAAAGGGATTACTCCTAAGCGACCAGCAAGGCAACAAGACCAGCACGGTGTTGGAAGGAACTCCAGCCCCTGGCCCACGACCTTGACGGAGGCGGTTTAAAAGAGGGAATGTCAGCGCTCCGGGGCTCGTCGGAGACAGTTATCAACACACATTCCGACCTAGAAAATCGATTCTTTACCCGTTCTGGAACAAGGGCTTGCTGGAACTCCTGAATAGGTTTGACCACTGGTATCCAACGTGTTATAAATCTTCGTTTTGCGCTGGTGTGCCGCGGCCGGAGTCTTATTTCTCTGGTCGGATTTTTGCGGCAAGCGTCTCAAGTTGAAACCAGCGCGAACTCCGACGCGGCCAAGCTCCAACACTCCTTCTGGTTTTGCGGTGGAAGCGTGTTCGGAATTCCGGAAACCAATGTCTCAAGCTCCATTGGGCGTGCACACAGTTGCAGGCAGAACTGTGGTTCGCGAGACGGGACGCTGGTTCTGGAAGGCGGTGCCTAAACACGTTTGAAAATTCCTTAAAACCGTTTTATTTCGGAGGACTCATTATGCGCACCTGGCTCGCCACTGCTGCGTTCATTACACGCCGCATGGGCATGAAACTCTCGGCCGTTGCCGCGCTGCTTACCGTCGGCGCCGCTACGGCGCTCGCTCAACCGGCCGGCGAAGCTGGCGGGGGCGAGGCTTCCTTGAAGCTTCCCGATCTTTCGCAAGTCAGTTTTTTCAATGGCGGCATCGACGGCCACAAGTTGCTGCTGATCGGCATCCTGTTCTGCCTGTTCGGTCTGGGTTTTGGTATGGCGATCTTCATGCGACTGAAGAACCTGCCGGTGCATCGTTCGATGCGCGAGATTTCCGAACTCATCTACGAAACTTGCAAGACTTACCTGGTGACGCAAGGCAAGTTCATCCTATTGCTGTGGGCATTTATCGCAGTAATTATTGCTGCTTATTTTGGCTGGCTCTCGCCGGTTCCGGGAAAGTCAGTGGGACTGACGCTTCCGATCATTCTCGGCTTCAGCCTAGTCGGCATCGCGGGTAGCTATGGCGTGGCGTGGTTCGGCATCCGGGTAAACACATTCGCCAATTCGCGGACGGCATTCGCTTCCCTGCCCGGCAAGCCGTATCCCGTCTACCAGATCCCACTGGAGGCGGGCATGAGCATCGGCATGATGCTGATCAGCGTTGAGTTGCTGATCATGCTGTTCATTCTTCTGTTCATTCCGGGGGACTATGCGGGACCGTGCTTCATCGGCTTTGCCATTGGCGAATCGCTGGGCGCGGCGGCCCTGCGTATTGCCGGCGGCATCTTTACCAAGATCGCCGACATCGGGTCCGATCTGATGAAGATCGTCTTCAAGATCAAAGAGGACGACGCACGCAATCCTGGGGTGATTGCCGACTGCACCGGCGACAACGCGGGCGACTCAGTCGGGCCATCTGCTGACGGCTTTGAGACTTATGGCGTGACGGGCGTTGCGTTGATCACGTTCATTCTTCTGGGTGTGAAAGATCCTAGCGTGCAGGTGCAGTTGCTGGTCTGGATCTTTGTGATGCGCGTGATGATGCTGGTATCGAGCGCGGTGTCGTACTTCCTGAATGGTGCGATTGCCAAGGCGAAATATGGATCGGCGAATGAAATGAACTTCGAAGCGCCGCTGACCACGCTGGTGTGGCTGACTTCGATTGTCTCAATCGCTTTAACCTACTTGATCTCGTACTTCATCATTCCAACGCTAGGGACCGATGGCACGCAATGGTGGAAGCTGGCGTCCATTATTTCGTGTGGGACACTGGCGGGCGCGCTGATTCCGGAATTGGTGAAGGTATTTACCTCTACCGAATCGCGGCACGTGAAGGAAGTAGTGGTTTCGGCGCAGGAAGGCGGAGCGTCGTTGGGCATCTTATCTGGGTTCGTAGCGGGGAACTTCTCAGGCTACTATCTCGGGCTGGCGATGATGATGTTAATGGCGGTTGCGTATTACATGAGCACGATGGGATTGGCAGTAGCAGCGGGAATGCTGGCGCCGGCGGTATTCGCATTCGGCTTAGTCGCGTTCGGATTCCTGGGCATGGGACCGGTCACGATTGCCGTCGACTCCTATGGGCCTGTGACGGACAATGCGCAGTCGGTGTATGAACTTTCGTTGATCGAAGCTGTGCCAAATGTACAGGCCGAGATCAAGAAAGACTTCAACATGAGCGTGGATTTCGAGCGGGCCAAGCATCTGCTCGAGGCGAACGACGGCGCAGGAAATACGTTCAAAGCGACGGCGAAACCGGTGCTGATCGGCACGGCCGTGGTGGGCGCGACAACGATGATCTTTTCCATCATTATGGCCTTGACCAATGGACTGGCCGCAAACCTGGACAAGCTATCTCTGCTGTACGCACCTTTCTTCTTGGGACTGATTACGGGCGGAGCCATGATTTACTGGTTCACGGGTGCGTCTACGCAGGCCGTGACTACAGGCGCTTACCGGGCGGTCGAGTTTATCAAGGCCAACATTAAACTCGAAGGCGTGGAGAAGGCGTCGGTTTCTGACAGCAAGAAGGTGGTCGCAATCTGCACGAAGTATGCGCAGAAAGGCATGCTGAACATCTTCATCGCGGTGTTCTTCGGGACACTGGCATTTGCCTTCGTCGACCCGTTCTACTTTGTAGGCTACTTGATCTCGATCGCGATCTTCGGCCTTTATCAGGCGATCTTTATGGCCAATGCTGGCGCCGCATGGGACAATGCCAAGAAGATCGTGGAAGTCGAGATGAAGCAAAAAGGCACTCCGCTGCATGATGCAACGGTGATCGGGGATACGGTGGGCGATCCGTTTAAGGACACGTCGTCGGTGGCGTTGAATCCGGTCATCAAGTTCACGACGCTGTTCGGGTTGCTCGCAGTCGAACTGGCCGTGAAGTTGGCAAGCGATCAAGGCACGACGTTGACGCGTGTGCTAGCACTGGCCTTCTTCGTGGTCTCCTTCACCTTCGTATACCGGTCGTTCTACGGGATGCGAATCAAGCAGGGAGCGGAGTAACAATCAAGCCAGAAAACAAAAACGCCATCCGGCAGCCCGGATGGCGTTTTTGTTTCGATACGGAGTTAGTCGCGTCGAGCTAGGCCGGAGGATAGCCGAGGCCCATCCCGACACAAGACCCGGCTAGAACAACTGTTTCATTTTGGATTTCACGCCGTGCGCTAGTTTTTCGATTTGCTCCGCTTTCTTAATGGCATCCACCGACATGACGCCTTGCCCCGTTTTATCCAGATATTCTTTCAGTTCGCTGCTCAGTTGAAACATTTTTTCGGTGTCACGCCTGATCTCTGCCTGACGCTGCAGGTTGGCCGCAATGGCTTGTTGCTTTTGAATGTCGTCGCCCGATTTTAAGGGAGGGGCTCCCATACCTTGGCCCTGGGAGACAGCGGGCGGAAGATGAACCTGCTGCGCGGGCGCGGGATTGGCTGCACCTATCACGGTCAGAAGCACAAGCGCGATGGACATTGTGTAAAGCACGACGAGCCTCCTTCTGCAGAAAAACCGACACCGGGCCGAACACACCGAAAAGCCGGAGGTACTCGTGCATTATGGCGCGGAAGTAAAGAAGAAACAATGGGGCGTGCGCCGCAACTTGCAACCTATTTTCGTTGTAAGCCTTAGCCGCGATCAACTGCGTTAACGACGGGAATGCTTACCGGCGATCCCAATCGAGTTGACGGCGATCGCGACTGATGTCGCGATATTCGTGGCGCAGTTCTCGGCGCTCATGACGCGCAGCAGCATAATCGCCGCGGTATAGATCGCGACGCAACTCGCGACGATCGTGAGCAATCTTAGCCTCGTCGTGCCGGATATCGCGATGAATGCCGCGGTCCCCATCCCAGGCTAGCGCAGGCGCCACCCCCATACCAACGAGCAAGAGAACTCCAGCAATCGCACGTTTCATAGGTTTTGTCCTCCGACCGCAGTTCGCGGTTATTGAATGGAACCCACAACCGAAGCTGGAGTTTCGCCCGGCAGACGCGAGAAGGTGTCGGGCGCAGGCAACCATTTCCGACCGGATTTATCGCGCCCGATCATCGAAAAGGTTACGGATAATCCTGGCGCATATTCCCGAGAGTGCGGCTGTGAGCAGCAAATATCAATCCAGATCAGGCTTCCAGAGCCGTGAGAGCGATTTCCTCATGGGGCATTTCGGTTTTCCGAACTTATTGGATCGGTGTTAGCCCTTTTCACTAGAACCATCGATTCAACACCCTGAACTCGCATGCAACAGAAAACAATCAGCATGCAGGAGTCATTTTCGCCCGTGTGTTCTGAGTTTGTAAGTTTCGACAATTTATTTTGCCGCTGAGCAGAAACACGTTACAAAACTCGACAATTCACTCCCGGTCGTCCCAGCGCCTACAGACCGGAAACAACAGCTAAATCGCGCCATTCCGGCTGCCTTACCTGTTTCACCGACAAATTCTGAGGAGGAACCATGCTTAAGACAGCTAGGCTTACGCTTGCTTTGGTTGCGGTGTCGGTGCTCAGCACCGTGACCTTGGCTCAAACCGATCCTGGAGTTCAGAGTGGCAGCCGCGGCACTGGGGCGGCACTCTCATCCGTACTAGCGGATGACAACGCGGGAATTCTCGCGTTCTTCAATGATGGACTGGGTCGCTTTCAAGAAGTAGACACCGTTTCCAGCAACGGGCTAGGACCACGATTCAATTCCAACAGCTGCAGTTCATGCCACGCACAGCCGGCGATCGGAGGATCAGGACCGGCGTCGAATCCGCAAGCGCAGTTCACGACGAATGGAGTTGCACCCAAGGACAAAACGCCGTATTTCATTACGCCAACCGGCCCCACGCTGGAGGCCCGCTTCCCATTTTTCTTCAATAAAAACGGCTCCGTGAATGTCAACTCTCCGAACGGCGGGGTGGAGACAATCTTCACGGTTTCGGGTCGCCCTGATGCTGGAGCCTGCAGCCTTGCGCAGCCCAGCTTTACATCCGCAAAGGCGGTGAACAACATCATCTTCCGCATTCCGACCCCGGTCTTTGGCGCGGGCCTGCTCGAGAATCTGGATGATTCAACCTTGCTGCTGAATCAAGCCAAGAATCTCAATAACCGGCTCGGCATTTCGGGCAGCTTCAACCGTAATGGCAACGATGGCACCATCAGCCGCTTCGGCTGGAAGGCGCAAAACAAATCGCTGCACACATTTTCGGGTGAAGCCTACAACGTAGAGATGGGCATCTCGAATTCGTTATTCCCGCAAGATCGTCCGCTTCCGGGAGAAGACGGTAGCGGCAGCAGTGGTCTTACTGGGCTGCCTTCATCGTGCTTGAATCTCACCGGCAATGGGTATCCAGAAGACACAAACAATTGGGCGGCCTCGGGGGCAGGCATACTCGACGATGCGGCTGCCTTTGCCAATTTCATGCGGGGACTGGCGCCCCCGCCGACGGGATCAGTCGTTCTGAATGGATCGACGGTTTCGGCCACCTCCATTGCGAACGGAAGCGCACTGTTCAGTTCGATCGGTTGCGCGACCTGCCACAACCCAACACCTGGCATGACCCAGAAATCGAAGATCACCGGCTCTCTCAGCAGCGCAGTCGTAAGTGCGTACACCGATGTTGAGGTCCATCACATGGGCACTCTTCTGACCGACAACGTGGGCCAAGGTGGGGCCGGGGGCGACCAGTTCCGGACCGCACCCTTGTGGGGCCTTGGTCAGCGGATCTTCCTGCTGCACGACGGGCGCACCACGAACTTGCAGACGGCGATCATCGATCACGACAGCAAGGGCAGCGAGGCGTCTACCGTAGAAAACAATTTCGACAACCTCAATTCAAGCCAGAAACAGGACTTACTGAACTTCCTGCGCTCGCTTTGAGCCTGGCATGAACTCGTTGGCGAGGCATGAAAGGTGTCTCGCCAACTTTCTCAGGATAGAGCGTCACGCCCAAGGGGGAACCATGCAGTCTCGATTCTCGTGCTACCTGATCGGCATCATCTGCTTTGCATCGTCATTTGTTTCCGGGCAAAAACCACAGCCGCCAAGCGCGCTCAGCAATGGGGGTGACTTTTCGACAGTCACCGACCCGCTGACAAAGGTCCCGACCGGCGTCATCCTGGTGAAAGGGGCGTGGTCGAGCGCAAGCGATACAGTCACTCCGATACCGGAAGGTGGGAGCGTGGCGAACAATGTCTTCAATAACGATTACTTCAAGATTCGCTACATCTTGCCGCAGGGATGGACACAAAAGTGGGAGGGGCCACCTCCCTCCGATAGTGGCAGGTATGTGTTGGCGCAGATCAGGCCTGTGGATGCGCATCCTGGACAGAAGCGCGGAAGCGTTCTAATCACGGCTCAGGATATGTTCTTTGCGGCGCAGCCCGGGGCCAATGCACTGGAACTCATGAATTACGCGAAAGACAATCTACAAGCGGACTACAAGGTAGAAGAGGCACCGACGCGAACTGAAATTGCGGGCCGACCTTTTGTTTTTCTGGCGTACTGGTCACCGGTTGCCGAGTTGCACTGGTATGTGATTGCTACCCAGATCCGCTGCCATACGGTGGAATTTGTGCTGACCAGCCAGGATACGAAATTGCTGGAGAGTCTGGTACTCGACATGAACAAAATGATATTACCCGCAGAGGCCAATGCCGCGTCGGGGACGGGTGGAGGCAATGCTCCGATCTGCATCAAGGATTACGCCCAGGGAAAAAATGTTCTTGCCAGAGTCGATCCGGTCTTTTCCGAAGCAAAGTTCAATCCGGTTCCAGTGCGAATCATTGTCGACAAGAAAGGCACCGTGAAACATATTCACTTTCTCAGCGCCTTTCCCGATCAAGCGAAGGCGATCAGCGACGCGCTAGGGCAATGGAAATTCAAACCGTACTTGCGCGAAGGGCAACCAGTTGAAGTGGAAACTGGAATCATGTTTGGAAGGGAGCCACGAGTGCCGGGGGCGCGGGCAGTGAGCGCGGCGGTCGAGTAAGGTGGCGCCGCGTGAGTTTTTTAGTTCGGCCCCTTCATTTTTTCTTTCACGCTGTGGGCTAGTTTCTCGATTTCTTCGGCTCGTTTGATGACATCGAGGGAGAGGACGTTTTCATCGGACTTGTCGACGGATTCTTTGAGTTCGAGCGACAGCTTCAATAATTTGTCGGTGTCGTGCTTGAGGGCGGCGACGCGCTCCTTGGCAGCTCTCTTTTCCATGTCTTGCCGGATGCGGGCGTGGGCTTCGTCCTCCTCCGATGGAGGATTGACGTCCCCAATGTGCGGCGGAGCCTGGTTTTGAATCAGGACTTGCTGAGCAACCAGGCCGGTTGTGGCAAATGCGAAGAGCGCAACAAGGCAAAGGGAGAAGCACCATTTGTGGATTCGAGATCGCACGGAAACCTCACAAAGAGTCGAACGACGTCGTCATGAAAATTATACGTCGAGGGGATTCGCGGCGTGGAGACTAGGATTTCACCACAGAGGACACGGAGAGAAGAGAAACGCCAGAGCCTGGGGGAGCTCTGGCGTTGAATTGTCAGAGGGGGTTTACAGCGCGCTCATGTTGGCCAGGAATTCGCTATTGCCTCGGGTCTTGCTGAGTTTATCGATCAGCAATTCCATGGCTTCCACCGGAGAGAGGGGGTTCAAGACTTTTCTGAGAACCCAGATGCGCGAAAGATCTTCCTTGGGAATGAGCAACTCTTCTTTACGCGTGCCCGAGCGTTGAATATCGATGGCCGGGAAGACGCGCTTGTCGACAAGCTTACGCTCGAGGATGATTTCGCTGTTGCCCGTGCCTTTGAATTCTTCAAAGATCACGTCATCCATGCGGGAACCGGTGTCGATCAGGGCGGTGGCGATGATGGTCAGCGAGCCGCCTTCTTCTATGTTGCGGGCGGAGCCGAAGAAACGCTTCGGACGCTGCAGGGCGTTGGAGTCCACGCCGCCGGAGAGCACTTTGCCGGAAGGCGGAACGATTGTGTTGTAAGCGCGAGCAAGACGGGTGATGGAGTCGAGCAGTATCACGACGTCGCGCTTATGTTCGACCAGGCGCTTGGCTTTTTCGATCACCATTTCAGCGACCTGGACGTGGCGTGCCGCGGGCTCGTCGAAGGTCGAGGAAATTACTTCGCCTTTGACGGAGCGCTGCATGTCGGTGACTTCTTCCGGACGCTCGTCGATCAGCAACACCATCAAAACGACTTCCGGATGATTGGTGGTGATGGAGTTGGCAACGTTTTGCAGCAGCATGGTTTTGCCGGCGCGCGGCGGAGAAACAATCAGGCCGCGCTGTCCCTTGCCGAGGGGCGTGAGCAAATCCATGACGCGAGCGCTGGCATTCTCGCGGGTAGTTTCAAGTTTGAGGCGCTCCTGCGGATAGAGCGGCGTCAGGTTGTCGAATAGGATCTTGTTGCGGGCTTCATCGGGCGATTCGAAGTTGACGGCTTCAATCTTGACGAGCGCGAAATATTTTTCGCCTTCGTGAGGAGGACGCACCTGGCCGCTAATGGTGTCGCCGGTCTTGAGGTCAAACTTGCGGATTTGCGAAGGCGACACGTAGATGTCGTCGGGGCCCGGAAGGTAATTGTAGTCGGGAGAGCGAAGGAATCCGTAGCCATCAGGCAGGATTTCGAGGACACCTTCAGCGAAGATGTGTCCTTCTTTTTCGCTCTGCGCCTGCAGGATCTTGAAGATCAAGTCCTGTTTACGCATACCGCTGGCACCGGGCAGATCCAAGGTCCTTGCGATCTTGGTCAGCTCGGTGATGTTCTTTTCTTTTAGTTCAGCAATGGTCATGATTCACCTGAACCCGCGCACTAGAACGTATTCGGTAGTGTCAGCGGGAGATTTTCGAAAGGAGGGGACTCAGGAAAGACGCAGTACCACGAGGCAGGAAGGCGGGGCTGGTTAAGCAGCCCGCCGTTGTGCCTCAGCAAAATTCTCTGGTTCCGACAAAACTTCTTGCCGCTCCGAGTCAGCAATCCGGTCCAATACACCGTTCATCGTTTCCTGGATTCTGGTGCTGGGCCGGTGGAACTTACGCGTGGCCTTGGAGGCAAGCTGACACAGCATATAACGGTTACGAAGAGTCTGTAAAGCATCAAACACACGATCAGAGCGCATGTGCTTTCTTTCTCCTTACTTTATGATTAGTGGCCTTCCGCATTCGTCCTTTGCTGACAAGCGTAACCGGGATCCCACAGCACGTCCTAAGTCACTGATTCCCAGTAGGTTGTAAAGGAGTTAGCGTAAAAACTCACTTTTGAATAGATGCGCGACAGGACGCCGAAGATGCTCGATTTTCTGGGCTAGGCTTCGCAGGCGCAGAGAACTTTAAAAAGCCCAGAAGCTTCCGGATGTCCTTAGAACTCGCTAATGTAGCTGCTATGGAACAGGAGGTCAAGTGTTTATTTGAGAGCCATCTGTAAAAGATTCGTCAGCTTTCCGGAGATGGAAGTTTCAACCTGATGGCCAAGGGAGCTCGGCCCCGGAATGGCGACCTGAATCCGCGCAACATACTGTAAAAGAACCATTTACATGAAATCCGTGGATTGCAAGTAACGTGGCTGGCAATTCTACCCATTGGCGACTTAGTCGTAGCGCTGACGAGGCTGCGCTACCCGAAACCGTCCGCCCGAAACTGCACTCAAGCTCGCAACCCACACTTCAATGTGATTGACATCACAGACCGGGGAAACGTGCGCCGATACCGTTAAGGTCGAGCATTCTACAGACTGTGAGGATTTTTCCATGAGTGTCGTGTCTCCCTCCGTGCGTGTTCTGGACCACCGACTTGAAAGCAAGATCATGAGCGCCGAAGAGGCTGCCGCCTTAATACGTTCAGGCGATCAGATCGGCATGAGCGGCTTCACCGGGTCGGGATATCCGAAGACGGTACCCATTGAACTGGCGCACCGCATTGCTGACGCTCACTTTCGAGGACAGAAATTCCAGGTGAGTGTGTTCACCGGTGCTTCGACGGGTCCGGAACTCGACGGGGCGCTGGCGATGGCGGGCGGCATTCATCTGCGACTTCCCTACCAATCGGATCCCGAGACGCGTAAGCGGATCAACGCGGGCGAAATGGATTACATGGACATTCACCTAAGCCATGTAGCCCAGTTCGTGGAATATGGATTTCTGGGCAAGCTGGATGTGGCACTGATCGAGGTCGCAGCAATTCTCGAAGATGGCCGGGTCGTGCCGAGTTCTTCCATCGGGAACAACAAGACGTGGATCGATTGCGCCGAGCGAATCATTCTCGAGGTGAACTCCTGGCAGCCGATGGCGCTCGAAGGGATGCACGACATTTACTACGGGCTGGAACCGCCTCCGAATCGCAGACCAATTCCGTTGGTACGTCCGGGTGATCGAATTGGCACACCCTATCTGAAGGTGCCCGCCGAGAAGATTGCCGGCATCGTTTTAACCGATTCGCCAGACCGAAATAGTCCATTCAAGACTCCTGACGAAGCCTCAAAGAAGATCGCCGGGCACATTCTGGAGTTTCTGAGCTGGGAAGTGAAGAAGGGCAGGATGCCGTCAAACCTCCTGCCCCTGCAATCGGGCGTGGGAAACATTGCAAACGCAGTGCTGTTCGGGCTGGAGGAAGGCCCATTCGAGGGACTGACGTCGTACACAGAAGTCATACAGGATGGAATGATCCGCCTCCTGAAATCGGGCAAACTCACAACGGCCTCAGCAACAGCGTTCTCGCTGAGCCCAGCCATGCTCGACGAAGTGAATGCTGATATGGCGACGTATCGGGAAAAGATTGTCTTGCGGCCACAGGAGATTTCGAACAATCCGGGGATCATTCGGCGGCTGGGCGTCATCGCCATGAACGGGATGATCGAGGCCGACATCTATGGCAACGTCAATTCGACGCATGTGATGGGATCGCGCATTCAAAACGGGATTGGCGGCTCGGGAGACTTCGCGCGCAATGGATACCTCTCCATCTTCATGGCGCCATCGTCGGCGAAGAAAGGAACCATCTCGACCATCGTGCCGATGGTTTCGCATGTCGACCACACCGAGCATGACGTGCAGGTGCTGGTCACCGAACAGGGATTGGCCGATCTGCGGGGACTGTCGCCGCGCCAGCGGGCGAAGCTCGTCACCGAAAAGTGCGCTGGTCCGGAATATAAACCGTTGCTTCTCGACTATCTGGCGCGAGCGGAGCAGCTGTCGTATGGGAAGCATACGCCGCACCTGCTGACGGAATCGCTGAACTGGCATAACCGCTACCTGCGCAGCGGGAACATGCTTCCGCGCGAAGAGAACTAGCTCAAGGCAGGAACGAAGCGATTCAAAGCAGAGAACTAGCCAGGCTGTGGAACCGCGGGCATACGTTCGTCCGTTTTTGCGCACGAACGCCCACAGCATAGGGACGTCGGGCGAGCGTACTTTACTCGTCGCTGCGCTTCGCGGGACCGACGAATGGTTCGTCCCTACATGTGACTAGCGCGGCCAGAGCCAGCCAAACATTCCGGCAGTTAGCAATGCGTAGACCAAGCCATCGATGACCTCCTTGATGGTCATGCTCCAGGTCTGTCCTTTCCAGATGCCGTTGCTGATGTTTCCCAGGCCGTAAGCAAGAAACGCCGCGGTCCCCACAACCCGGAAGACGACAAGGTAGTAGGCACCCTGCGCTACGGTGTGGGCCGTTAGGTATGCAACGAAGAAACTGATAAGGAGGCAGTATCCGAACCACAGGCCGAGAAATTTCGGCATGATTGGCGGGCCACTGGGAAGGATAGTCATCATTCCGACGGGTCCCTGATTGTATTTTTCGACGATGGCTGGCGACTTCATATCTTTGTGAGTACAGAATGGAAAGACGTAGAGTCCGCGCTTCAGTCCCGCACCGCGCAGGCCCGCGAGGACTTTGTCTTCATCGGGTAGTTTCTCGTAATCGCTCCGATGGTAGGGCAGCAGCATGTGCATGATGGAACTGGCGACGAATACGATGACCGCGGAAAGCACGATGGGGAGCGAGAGAGCGGAGAGCAGAGCCATGCGGGGCCTCCTGTTCGCGTAGGTTCGACAGCCAGACGTCTCCGGGAGGCTATCGTTGTGCAGGGTGGCGGTCAAGCGTTTATTCGAAAGGGCACGCCGATAATTGCGAGGTAGTGCGGAGAGCCGCTTTGTTGCATCTAAAGCACGATGACGGTAGAAGGAAATGCACGCGTTCAAGTGATTCACTCCGAAACCAAAGGGCACGTCCCCGCCCAACTCGATTCGTGGCTTGAGCAGTTGGTCTCGAGCGGCGGCAGCGATCTGCTGCTGGTGCCGCATGCGCCCGCCTCGATGCGAATGGAAGGGTCGCTCGTCGCCATCGGCGACAGCCCACTCTCGGGCGATGAAATCGAAGCTGCGGTGCTGCCGGCCTTGGCGCCTCATGCGCGTGAACAGTATCAGCAGAATCAGATCGCGGATTCATCGTATCGGGTTGAGGGACTGGGACGATTTCGGATCAACTTGCATCGCGAACGCGGGCGCGCCGCGGCGACGGTTCGGGCGCTGCCGTCGAAAGTTCCGGCTCTCGATGAGCTCCATCTGCCTGCAGGAGTCGCGACTCTGGCAAAGCTGCAGCGCGGACTCGTCATTATCGGCGGGGCAACCGGATCGGGGAAGACAACTACCTTGGCTGCGCTGGTTAACGAGATCAACCAGAAAGATGCGCGACACATTGTAACCATCGAAGATCCTATCGAGTACGAGCACACGCACAATCAAAGCGTCATTGAACAAGTGGAGATCGGAATCGACGCTCCCGACTTCCCTACGGCGCTACGGGCGGCGATGCGGCAGGCTCCCGACGTGATTGTCGTCGGCGAGATGCGGGATCCGGAAACGGCCAGGATCGCGCTCTCGGCCGCCGAGACGGGGCACCTTGTCTTCACGACCCTGCATACGATTGACGCGGCATCAACGGTCTCGCGCATTGCCGATTCCTTTCCTCAAGAGCGCCAGCACTCAGTGCGCGCCGAGATGGCAATGGCCCTGGCGGCGATGCTGACACAGACGTTGATACCGAAGAAGAATGGCGGGCGCGTTCCTGCCGCGGAATTGTTGGTGGTTGGGTATGGCGCACGGCAGCACATTCGCAAGAACGCTCTGCAGCATTTGCAGCAAGAGATCACGATCACGCGAAAGCAAGGATCGTTCACGCTCGAAGAATCGCTGGCACAGCTGGTATTTCAGAACGATCTGGGACGCGAGGATGCGATGGTACGGGCTCTGCATCCGCAGGATCTTGACGTCATGCTGAAAGCGAAGGGATTCTAGGGAGCCAACAGTCCGTAGATATCCAGTTCGTTCGAAGTTCCGACGAACACCTTTCCATCCGCGATGGTGGGAACCGTCAACTTGAGGGCGATCCCAGCCGTGTCTCGCGTGCCCGCTTCGGAGCTGTTGTAAAGTTCAGTCGTCAGATTCGACGCGTCATAGGCGCGCAATACTGCGGGCCCAGTGCCGTGGGTGGAGTTATCGAGGTCCCAGATAATTCCGTTGCTAGTTCCATTCGCGGACAGTGACGCAGTAGCGCCGTGCATGCCATAGATCGGCGTGGCCGATGACGTGGGCTCAGTTGACAATAGCCCATTGCTCCAACTGTAAGCTTTCAGGGTGTCATCGTCGCAATGGTAGTAGAGAAAACCATTCCAATAAACCGGCGTCGAGAAGATATTGTCGAACTGGTGCACCCCTACCTGAACCGTCTGAATGACGTTGTTACTGTCGGGGGCGAAGTTGCCCATGTTGTCGCGGTTGACGACGAAAACGCGGCCATCTTTTCCTCCCCCGATCACCTCGCGAGGCGTGCTGGAGGTATTATCCGGCAGGAGTATTGCTGCGCCGCTGCCCAGATCCGCGTCGTTGGCATCGAGCCAGGATTCGTTATCGGGTTGGAAGAAATCCTGTTCCGACAAATCGCTCGCCGACAGTCGCAGGAACGAATCATTGAAACCGCTGGAGGGATCATTCTGGTCCACACCGGTGATGAGGTAGATGTCGCCCGATAGGTCTTCAATGGCGGGCGCCCCGGACCATAAGCCTCCACCAGCGCCGTCGGGCGTGGCGTTGAACACTGCGGTCTGCTGCAGTGAAGTCTTGTCGTAAGCCAGCACCCAACCGTGATTGCAATGGCCGAATGCGATGTAGACCATGTTCGTGACCGGATCGAGCGCCAGGCCCACGCGCTGGTAACAACCCTTCTCGAGTGTGATCGTCCCGTTTGTATTGTCCCAACCTATCCCAGGGACAGAGGCGGTGACAGAGACCGGGCCGCCAAACTTTTCAGCGCCGGAGGCGACATCGAGCGCATGCAGATAAAACGGGCCACTGTTGGTTTCCGCGAGAACGTACATCGTGTTCGTCGTGATGTCGATGACTGGCGTGCTGGTAACGCCCAGTTGTGGAGAGATGCCGTAGACATCGTTCCTTGGCGAGGGAATTCCCAGGCTTGTGCTCCACAATGGTGTGGTTTGCGGTCCGTCGGCATCGAATGCGTAGACAGTGTCGTTTTCGGTCGCCACAAAGACCACGTTATGGGCGGCGCCACCGATACTAAGCTGCGGAACAAAAAGAGGCTGAGCGTAGATTTGTCCATCGACGGGGTAAGAGAACCGTTTTCCGAACTGCGACGAATTCACGTTCGCGGTCGTTAACGTGGTTTCTTCGGTGAAGGCTCCGTCACGCGCATCATCGTTGTGAAAGGTGAGCACCGCGCCCGCGCTAGTATTGGTGACCGTCAAGTAAGACGCAAATAGAGAAGATGGGGCCGATGGACTGGCGCCTGTGATCGTGTGTGGGCCGAGCGCGAACGGGGCCGTATAGAGACCGGCGGAGGTGATTGTGCCAACGGTCGCATTGCCTCCCACCACGCCGTCGACCGTCCAGGTAACATCGGTATTGCTCAATCCCTGGATGGTTGCGCTGAATTGGAGCGTACCTGACGGAGCGACGGTAGCGGAGGTTGGAGAGGTTGACATGGTGAAAATTGCCAGTGATGCGCTATCGCTGACTCCGGTATTGGCGTCGGCAACTCCGACTGTATGAGTACCCGCTTGCGAGGGAGTGGTGTAAAGGCCGGCAGTCGTGATGACACCAACGGTTGAGTTTCCGCCCGGAATGTTATCGACCGACCAGACGATGGAAGGATTGCTGAGATCGGGAAAGCTGGCAGTGAATTGTTGCGTCGCCCCCGCAATCAAGGTTGCAGAAGTCGGGGAAACCGAACTCGTATTGGCGACTGTAATCGAGGCGCTGGCGCTCTTTGTCGTGTCGGCAACACTGATCGCGGTAATCGTGTGCGAACCCGCTGCCGCCGGGGCATGGTACACGCCGGTGGCATCGATCAGCCCTGTATCTGCGTTCCCTCCGGCGACGGTGTCAACGGACCAACTCACTGCGGTGTTGGTTGTTCCCGTCACCGTGGCGCTGAATTGCGCGGTCGTGCCAGCGGGAACGGTCGTGGACGGCTGATGGATCGTGACACTGATGCTGGGTGGGGGCGGGGGCGGGGACTTGGGCGGAGGAGCAGGAGAGGAAACGCTCTGGCACCCATCCAATGCAAAAGCGACGGCCAACACGGAGCAGACAAGAAAGCAGCGAGACGAAGCAGATTTCATAATACTGTTTGAAAGATCAAGCCCTGATCAACCTTGGAAAGATCGAACAGCAGGTATTGGATTGCGATAGCGGAGAAGCGGTTGCCTTGCAGTTGCGGTAGCGAGCCAAACCCGCTCCCACTAAGGGTTTTGAGCTCAGCTCCTACAGAATTTCCGTCAGAACTTCGCGAGGGCCTACCGGCAGACCGGCAATTATGCCCAGTATGTGCGGTCTAACGAACGGTATTGAATGGCTTCAGCAATATGCTTAGGTTCGAGATTCGGGGCGAGTTCCAGGTCGGCGATCGTGCGGGCCACTTTCAAGATGCGGTCGTGGGCGCGAGCGCTGAGTCCTTGCTGTGTCATTGCGCGTTCGAGCAGGCGCTCGCAGTCGGCCGACAAGACGCAAAAGGCGCGAATGTGGCGGGAGGACATCTGGGCGTTGCAGTATAGTTTTTCGCGAGACGAAGCAAAGCGCTCCAACTGCTTCTGCCGGGCACGGATGACGCGATCGCGAATTTTGGCCGAACTCTCGGGCTCGCTGGTAGATCGCATTTCTTTATAGTTCACAGCGGGGACGTCGATATGAATATCAATGCGGTCCATGAGCGGGCCGGAGATCTTCGAAACATAGCGTTGGATCATCGGCGTGTGCACTGGCAGTCGCGGGTGCGGTCGTTATGGAATCCGCAGGGACAAGGGTTCATGGCGGCGGCCAGCATGAAGCGCGCAGGAAAGGTGAGCGACATGGACGCGCGTGCGATCGAGACCGTGCCATCTTCGAGGGGCTGGCGGAGAACCTCCAGGACGTTACGTGGGAACTCGGGAAGCTCATCGAGAAAAAGCAATCCGTTGTGAGCCAGCGAAACTTCGCCAGGCCGCGGGATGACGCCACCGCCGATCAGCCCTGCATCCGAGATCGTGTGATGCGGAGAGCGATATGGACGGGTTCCGACCAGGCCGCTGCCCTGTTCCAAAACACCGGCGACGCTGTGAATCTTTGTTGTTTCCAGCGCTTCCTCGAAAGTGAACGGCGGCAGGATGGTGGGCATGCGCTTCGCCAGCATGGTCTTGCCGGAACCCGGCGGGCCGATCATGAGAATGTTGTGGCCTCCAGCGCAGGCGATCTCGATGGCGCGCTTGGCAGTCTGCTGTCCGCGAACATCTTTGAAGTCTACGAAGAACTGCTGCGATTCGCGTAGAAGAGAATCGCCGTCCGACTTCACAGGGACGATGCCATTGCCCGAGTTCACGAAGTGAATCACGTCGAGAAGCGACTTCACCGGATAAACATCGAGTCCCGATACCATCGCGGCTTCTTTCGCGTTGGCTTCAGGAACAACCATGCGGGTAATCTTCTTGCCTCGCGCCTCGATCGCGATCGGGAGAGCGCCACGAACCGCACGCACGCCGCCGTCGAGCGACAACTCTCCCACAAACAGGCAGTCCGTCATTTCCTTCTTGGTAAGGCCGCCGTAGGCGCCGACGATCCCCAGCGCCATCGGCAGATCGAATCCGGAACCCTCTTTTTTTATGTCGGCCGGTGCAAGGTTAATGGTAATGTGCGTCGGCGGAATGTCGTAGCTGCAGTTCTTCAATGCCGCGCGGACACGGTCGCGGCTCTCGCGCACTGCGGCGTCGGGCAGGCCAACGGTGTGGAAGTGATCCTGATCACACTTGATACCGGAGCAGTCGACCTCGACCTGAATGATATTGGCATCGATCCCGTAAACGGCAGCACTGAGAGTTTTATAGAGCATGGGGCGTGTGTACCCGTCGGGCACACAAAGTCCTGATGTACCAGGTACCCACCTTACGGGATGCAGGGATGTGTTGGCTGTGACGGATGTCACCAGAGGGCTGTGGAAAACACGGATGCAACCTGCTCAACGGTCGAAGCCGATTCTCTCAATGCAGGGTCACGATCGCAGGATGAATTTCCCACAAGGTTGCCACGTTTCCACGGTTGTGCTCAAAATCTTCGAAGGCCATCCCCGTGACATCGATAGGTAGAGCCTGGGGCAGTTCCCCTCCATGCTGCGAGTCGAGTTGAAATCCGTGCTGCTTCAATTGCGCTTGCAGATTTTGACGAGCCGAGCAATATTCGCTATCCACCGGAGTTTCCACAGTCATCCGCGGAGAATTCTTTTCTGCGGTTTGCGAGATCTCCATCGAAATATCGCAATCGACCGCGTTCACACTTGCGTTTTGCAGAAACGCGTTGGCGATGTGAAAGACATCCAGTTCGCGCCCAGTTCGCGGAGCATCAGGTGGGATGATGAGGTCCTCAGGCCAGGCGAGAATATCGTCGACCGAAACTTCTTGAGCAGTTGTATCGGGAATTGGGACATGCTTGGCTGCATGGCGATAATCAGCGACGTCAGGCTCGAGGGGGATGCACTTGCACAGGTCTTCTGGAGTCGGCTGCAACACACCAAAATCTTGCCCATTGCAGCTCATGATGACTACGGTTATGAGCATCGTCATCCCGGCCAAATACATCCTCTGGAGCCTTTTAGATTTTTCATCCATCGATGGTGTTAGATGCTGTTTGCGACTGAATCGGTATCAATATCTGTCCACCGTTTCCACCGGTGCGAGGCCTGGCTTTACCTTTCCGCTACCGTTCCCACCTGGGAGCCCGATGCATCGGCGAAGCGCGTGCTAAACTTTCGCGTCAAACTACATCTGGGGGCCCTCATGTTCCGACTCGTGCTCGTGTGGATGATGTCGCTTGCATCGTTGACTGTCGTCGCGAATGCGCAAAGCCCTGATATCCCTGAGCCCGGCTCGGTTGAGGCTATTGCGGCTGCCACTACGGATCCGCATTTTGTTTCACCGTGGGTCTCGTACATTCCCCAATCGAATACCGTTCCGTCCCCCGAGAAATTTCTGGGGCGCATCATGGGCGCACCCGGAGAACTTCTAGGTACCGAGAAAACCTATGCCTATGCTCGTGCGCTTGCGGCGGCCAGCCCGCGAGTTCGCGTGTTTACGATCGGGCACAGCGAAGAAGGGCGCGAAATAGTGGTGCTCGCAGTCGCCGATGAGGCTGGCATTCGTGATCTCGACCGGCTGAAGGGGGCGACCGCTGCGTTGGCGGATCCGCGTCGTACCGACGCGGCGGCAGCCGAAAAGCTGATCGCCGACTCGCGTCCTATTTATTACTTCAACGCCGCGCTGCATTCCGACGAAACCGGCTCGACCGAGGCCATGGTTGAGTTGGCCTACCGACTGGCGGTGTCGGAGCAGCCTATGATTCGGCGGATCCGCGAACGGGTCATCGTTTTGATCAATCCCGTGTCCAATCCCGACGGCCGCGACAAGATGGTCGACTGGTTCTATCGCTACCTCAAGGGCAAGACCGACCGCAACACGCTCCCGCGCCAGTCGCCGCCCTACTGGTCGAAGTATGCGTTCGTCGACATCAATCGTGACACGCACCAGCAGACACACGAAACCACCAAGGCTGTGCATCGCATGTTTCACGAGTGGCACCCGACGGTTGTTCACGATTTGCACGAAGGCGTGCCTTTGATGATGACGTGGAACGGAACAGGCCCTTACAACCCCAACGTTGATCCCATCACCTACAGCGAGTTTCTGGCGCTCAGCTTTCACGAGGTGCAGGCCATGACCGCGATGGGCATGCCCGGCGTTTCGACGTGGAATTTTGGGGAAGCGTTTGCACACCTCTATCTCGATTCCGTGGCTATGAATCACAACAGTATTGGCCGCGGCTATGAAACGTTTGGCAATGGCAGCGCTGAGACCGAGAAACGATCGGTTTCGTCGGCGGCGGCGAGCATGGAATGGTACCGGCCGATGCCTGCACCACGCGAAGTTGCGTGGTCGGCGCGCGACAATCTCAACTACCAGGAAACCGGTGCGCTGGCGGCCCTCGACATGACCGCGGGTGAATCTAAGGAAATCTTGCACAATTTCTACAAGAAGGGCTGGGATTCGTGGCAAAAGGGCCTGACGCAGCCGCCTTATGCTTTTCTGATTCCAGAAGATCAGGGAGATCCGGCTCGGGTGGCAGCGATGATCGGCCGGCTCATGGGTCAGCATATCGAAGTCTCACGCGCGCAGAATGCTATTCAGCTCAAGGAAGGAAACTTCCCTGCCGGAACCTATGTGGTCTGCCTCGACCAGCCCTATCGCAACTACGCGGTCGATTTGCTAACCCCGCAGCACTATCCAAAGGATGGAGAGCCGCCCTACGATGACGTTTCCTGGGAATTGCCCGCCAACTTTCACCTGCAGGCGATCGCCACTAGCGACGCGGGAATTCGGAACGCCAAGCTAACAGCGTTGACGGAAGTACCGCATCCGAAAGGTCACGTCACAGGCAACGGCTCAGTTTACCTGCTGAAGGACACCGGCCAGGAATCGCTTCTCGCTGCCCGCTACCGGCTGGCGAATTTCGAGATTGAGATTGCCGAGCGCGACTTCGAATCAGGTGGAACAAAGTTTCCGGCCGGTTCTTGGATTCTGACCAGTCAATCCGGATTGCACGATGCGATTGCGTCGACCGCTGCTGAACTTGGGCTCGGCTTCGCGCAGGTTGCCGGTATTCCCGACGTGCCGCTCCACAAGGCGATAGCACCGCGCATCGGCGTATGGGTTCCATGGGCAGACACGGACTCGATTGGATGGATCCGCTACTCGCTCGATCAACGCAAAGTTCCCTACACGTATCTTCGCGATGAGGACATTCGCGCCGGCAACCTGAGCGCGCGCATTGACGTGCTGCTCTACGGGCATGTCGATCTGGAATTGGCGGAGCAGATCGAAGGGCTGCCGAAGGCGTGGTCGCCCATGCCTTTCAAGACAACACCGCAGACGCCAAGTTTTGGTACACCCGCAGAATCGGACGACATCACTGGCGGGATCGGTTACGAGGGACTCGGCCAGATCCAGCGCTTCATCGACGACGGCGGCCTGATGGTGACGCTCGGCAGCGGTAGCATGCTTGCACTTGAAGGCGGCCTGGTGCGGTTTGTGCGGCGATCGTCTGGCGGAGTTCCCCGCAGTACCGCGGGAGGCGGCGGCGCATCCTCCGCCGCTTCACAACAGGCGGCGACGCGAACGCCCGGCGCACACGTACGGGTCACATTCGATCGTCCCGATCATCCCATCGCATACGGGTATCCGGTGCACACTTACGTCTTCCGGCAGAATTTTCCTCTGTACAATACTCCGCGACGCTGGCTCCGAATGGCATATTGCACGACCTGTCTCGATGGTCCCGAAGACCGCAGCGGCGTGGTGATGGAATGGGGCGCCAACGATGACAAGCCCTTCGTTGAGAGCGGTCAGGCTTGGGGAGAAGAGAACCTGATCGGCCGGCCGGCGATTCTGGATATGCCGGTAGGCAAAGGCCACGTCGTCAGCTTCAACTTCAATCCCATGCATCGGGATATGAATCGGGGTGATCAGCGAATGCTCTGGAACGCACTTCTCAACTGGCAGGCGATCGTATCGAACCAGGTCAAAGCGCCGGAATCCCTCAACCCGGCTCCTGAGCCAGACGAATAGACGCGCACCAAAGTGTCCAACAGGACGTTTGTTCCAGCGCGACGTCTAGGGTTAGGATTGCTTGCAGTGAAAGTTGGCAGTTCCTCATGACCCCGGACCCTGTGAACACCTCCAATAAGCCGCGCGTTCCCGGAAACCTGGAGCAGGAAGAGTCCCAACTATGGCGTTGGGCCCTGGGATTTATGGTGCTGCTCTCGGTGGCGCTGGCAGGGTTGTTGTGGGAGCGTCTTGAAAACATTCCATTTCAGTTGCGCGCCATTCCAATCGGGATCGTCTTTCTTTCAATTCTGTTTGCGGCGTACGCCTACGGCCGCCGGCGCGAAGTCAGCGAACTCAAAGGTTTGCTGCGAGGACTGCAGGAGCACGTCGGCGCCGCGCCTTCCGAAGAGCAATTAGACCAACTCAGTCAGGTCATCATGCGCTCCCAGCGCAACTTCAAGGAGCTGATCGATTCTTTTGATGACCCCGCTTGCGCAGTCTCCCTCGATGGCACTATTCGAACTGTGAATAAGCGCATCACCGAGTTGACCGGATTGTCATATTCCGAGGTCGTGGGGCGCAAAATTTACGATCTGATTGACGAGCCCGGCCAGCCGGCAGTGGAACGCGGACTCGGGCGCTTTCTAGAAAAGAAACGGTGGGCCGGTACGGTTCGAGTTCGGCTGAAGTCTTCGTCGAGACCCCTTTATTTTGAGTGCGTACTCAATGGCATTGTGAAGGGTGACGAGGTAGTTGGCGCGAGCATGCTAGGGCGCGATGTCACCGAGCAGCGCGAGAAAGAATTGCGCTTTACCGAGCTATTCGAAACCCTGCAGGAGGGCGTCTACTTCAGCACTCCTGAAGGACACTTGCTCGATGCCAACCCGGCTCTGGTCAGCATGTTGGGATATGCGGAAAAGTCAGATCTGCTGAGCGTCGAACCCGCAGCGCTCAATTTCGATCCCGGACCGCCGGTTCTGGGGCGGGCGGTTGACGACCGCGGAGGCGTCCGGACCCGCGAGATCAGACTCCGGCGCAAAGAGGGAACGGCGGCAATCTTCCTCGATTCCTCCCGAGCGGTTTGGGACACTTCGGGGAACATCATTCGTTATCAGGGAACGCTGGTTGACATCACCGAAAAGCGAAAGATGGAACGGCAACTGGCGCAGCAGGAGGAATTCCGCGGGCGATTGCTGGAAAGTTTCCCCGACCTGATTTTGGTAGTCGACCTCGAGGAACGGTACACCTTCGTCAGTTCCCGAGCCCGTGATCTTCTGGGCTGCGAGCCGCAGCAGATGCTGGGAAAGAAGATCTCGGAGATGGAAGATCATTCCCCGGAATTAGCTTCTCTCTACCACGATCTTGTTTCCGGCAACCAGGTTTTTGCGTCGGCGGAATACGGGGCGCGCCATAGCGATGGGAACTGGCGCACGATGCGCGCCGCTGGAAGCCAGTTGGTCGATTCCGAGTCAAAGATCAGCGGCGTGATTATTTCAGTCCGCGACATCACGGTTGAACGAAAACTCGAACAGCAGGTCGTACAGAGCGAGCGTCTGGCCGCGATGGGTGCAATGATCGGCGGCGTCGCCCACGAATTGAACAATCCTCTGACCGCCATCATGGGGGTCAGCGAACTCTTGCAGGACACCGAGACCAATGAAGGCTCTCGCAAGCAACTCGCAATCCTGCAGCAGCAAGCTCGGCGCGCGGCAGAAATCGTCCAGAACCTGACCTATTTCTCGCGGCCGCCCGCACCGGGCAAAAGCAAGATCAACCTTGTCGAGGTGGTCGAACGCACCCTGAACCTGCACGCCTATTCGCTACGCAAGAACAACATCACGGTCGACTTTTTGAAAGAGGCCGGAGTTCCTTATGCGCTTGGCGATCCGCACCAGTTGATGCAGGTGTTCCTGAATCTCATTCTTAACGCGGAGCAGGCCATCCGCGACGCCCGCGACAAGGGCACACTGCGAATCCGTCTGGGCAAAGGGGACAACTCGGTCTGGGTCAGCTTCCACGACGATGGTCCTGGCATTCCGAAGGAAAACTTGTCCAGCATTTTCGATCCTTTCTACACGACAAAGCGTCCAGGCCGCGGCACAGGATTGGGCCTAAGCATATGTAAGTCCGTCATGAAGGAACATAACGGAAGTGTGGACGCGGCGAACTCCCCCGACGGCGGCGCCGTTTTCACGGTCACGCTTCCTATTTCGGCGGTGAAGTAAAGATCGACGGTCTCGACTTCCACACTATTCTGGCTTCGCTGCTTTTCCTTGAAAATGGTCGTAGATGAGAGCGGATGGTTTTCCCGATGCATCGCGCTCAATCTTAACGTCCTGCCAGTACGATCGATCCACAAAGCGATCCACCGAAAGCGGAATGAGCGGCGAAATGCTTCCGTCGGGCCACCGCATCGAGAGCTCTTGATCCTGTGCGAGCAGCGTCGTCACTGCATTTGGCTGGTAGAAGTCCGCACCAAACTGAAACTTGCCCTCGCACATCTTCAGTTCTGCTGGTGTCGGCCCTGGATCCTTGAGATGGAATGGCTCATAGGGCAGGCCGATGGACAAGGCCGCAACGTCATACCCGATCGCCGTCGTCGCTGATGAGTAGATATTACTCAACAGCACGACGGTCATTTGCGCACTCGGCAGGTAAAGGACGAATGAGGCAAAACCGGGAGCCCGGCCGTTCATGTAGTAAACGATTTCTCCAAACCGTTTGTTCTCGCCTCTCATCCAGCCATAGCCGACCTTTTGAGAAGTGTCAAGTATGGCTGCACGCGAGGCGCGGCTCATTGCGTGACCGCGGAACAGGGTCCCCACCCATCGCGCCTCGTTAGCCGCCGTCGTATAGACCGAAGCGTTCCCTGTTTTGGCGGACCAATGAATTTCGGTCGCGGGCTTCAGTGCGTACGTGCCCTCAGGTTCATACCCCTTCGCCATATGTGCAGCGCGCGTAGGGGCGTCATCGTCTACACCCGAGGCGGTCAGACCCACTGGCCTGAACACAAGTTTCTCCACTGCTGAAGCAAACGGCATACCCGTCTTCTTCTCAACTATCAGGGCAAGAAGGTTGTAAGCGGAATGCTCCTCGTGCAGAAATTTCGAACCCGGCTCGAAGAGCAGAGGCTGACCCGCAATCTTTCCGACCAGAGTCGCCGGCGTTTGATGGTGCTGCAGGATTTCGTTGTAGTCGGGCAGCGCATTGATGTCCGGCAATCCCGAACGCTCGACAAGAAGATCGCGAATCGTAATCTGCTCTGCTCCGGGAATGCCGGGGACAAACTCTCCCACGTGGTCATCTAATTTAATCAAGCCCTGGTCCACGAGGCGCAAGACTGCTCCCGCCGTGAATTGCATTGACATCGACGCTATATGGAACCGGGTCGCTGGAGTGTTCTCAACCCTATGTTCTCGGTCGGCGAGACCATAGGCTTTCTGGAAGAGAATCGTACCGTTCTTCTCCACGACAACGGTACCGGCAAAGTTGTTGGTGCGAACGTATGACTGCAGGTAGGTATCGACGGCAGCCGCACTGAACCTGGCCTGCCCTTGGCTTTCACCAATACAAAACGCGAGATAGATAACGGTCGCCAGCTTTGGGATAGGCATAGGATGTCAGCCGTCCAACCGGCCGACGACGCTCCCCAGAAATCTTACCCGCAGAGATTCGAGACCGCCAGCCGTCTTATCGCTCGACGGCCATTGCCACGGCGTTGCCGCCCCCGAGACAGAGCGCCGCAATGCCTCGCTTCACATCGCGGCGAATCATTTCATAGATCAGGGTGACCAAAACCCGTGCGCCGCTGGCTCCAATGGGATGACCGATCGCTACCGCGCCGCCGTTCACATTGACCTTGTCGGGATTCAGACCCAACTCGCGCATCACGCCCAAAGCCTGCACTGAGAAGGCCTCGTTGAGTTCATAAAGATCGACATCTTCGTTCTTCCAGCCAGTCTTTTCCCAGATGGTGCGGACAGCGCCGACGGGAGCCATCATCACCCATTTGGGTTCAACGCCGCTGGTTGCCTGTGCCACGATGCGGACCATCAGCTTGGCGCCAAGCTCCTGCGCCCGCTTTGCGCTGGTTACGACGAGGGCAGCGGCGCCGTCGTTCACTCCCGGCGCATTCCCTGCGGTGACAGTCCCGTCTTTTTTGAAGGCCGGCTTCAGTGCGCGCAGCACTTCGATGGTTGTATCCTCGCGAGGACTCTCGTCTTTTTCGAAAATAACCGGGGGCGCGCCCTTCTTCTTCGCGGGTATCTCGACCGGAACGATCTGTGACTTGAAGCGGCACTCCTTGATCGCAGACAACGCCTTGCGATGAGAGTTCAGGGCAAACTGATCTTGTTCTTCGCGCGTGATGCCGTACTTCTCGGCGACATTCTCGCCCGTGATCCCCATGTGGTAGTCGTTATAAATATCCCACAGGCCATCGTGCACCATGGAGTCGACGATCTGCGCATTCCCCAGACGGTATCCCTTGCGAGCTTGGGGCAGAAGATAAGGCGCGTTGGTCATGGATTCCATTCCGCCTGCTACGACAATGGAACTGTTTCCGGTTTGAATCGCTTGCGCCGCGAGAGCGACGGATTTCAATCCGGAGCCGCAGACCTTGTTGATTGTCATGGCACCTGTCGCAGGTGACAGTCCGCCGAAGATTGCGGCCTGTCGCGCGGGATTCTGCCCGAGTCCGGCAGAAACGACGTTCCCCATGATGCACTCATCCACTTGAGCGGGATCAATACCAGCGCGCTTGACGGCCTCGCGCACAGCGATCGCTCCGAGTTGCGGCGCACTGAGATCCGAGAGGCTGCCCTGAAATTTTCCGACGGCGGTGCGGCAGCCGGAGATGATGACAACATCGTCAAAAGAGGCCATGGATCAAGCTCCCGCGAAGATTTTCGCGTCCTTCATTATAGATGCACGGCGCATGAATGCGTCGCACGACGGCGCACCGTTCACGCGAGCGCGGGCAGCACCAGCGCAAGACGAATTTGCCATCTCGCGCGTGTTCGACTTCCGTTGCCGGGTATTCGTCAGAGATAAATCACGAGCGGCGCGACACGCTCTTCGAAATTCTTGTTGACTTTTCCTTCAGAACTTCTCTCGCGGTGACTTTGGTGTCACAACTTGCGAAGATTGATCATCATTTTTTTCTTGACTTCATTTTTCAATAACTCTATACATCAACTAGTTGCAGTAAAAGACCACTGCGACATTTTCCATGAAAAATGGAAGGGAGAATAGGAACAATGGCAACCAAGAAAAAGGCAAAGAAGAAAAAGAAGCACTAAGCAGGTTCAGTAAAAGCAAAAAAGGGGACGCTCAAGAGCGTCCCCTAAGTTTTTTGTGGGTCCGAATCGGTTCACGCAATTTAGTTCGGCCGCTTCGCCACGACGGTTTCAAGGCGACGCGGAATCCGCTTTTCCTTCTCGGGACACAAGCTCCGGTATGCACAGAAGTTGCAATGCATTCCCGGTTTCGCTTCGAAGACTCCGTCGGCGATTGCCTGGGCCGCCGCCTCCACGCGACCGCGCGCCGCAATTAGTTGCGATTCTGTGCGGGACGTAATCACCGGAACATTCTCTTCCAGGTTGTGAAAAATCAGTGCGCCGACCTTGTATCCCCACTTCTCGGCGGCGGCAATTGCGTAGAGTGACAACTGCAGGCTCTCGTCGGCATCCTCCTGATCACGCGCTTTGCCCGTCTTATAGTCCACGATCGCGACGCTCCCGTCCGGCCGTTGGTCGATGCGATCAATCCGGCCAGCGATGGTTGTTTCGCCCAAACGAATTTCAAATGACTGCTCGGTAAACAGAACGTCTGGGGGTGACACCGAGCGGGCGGCTACGAGGAAGTTGCGTAACTGCTCGACGCCCTGATTCTCGTAAAGTTCGTGCTGGTAGGCTTCATGAATCTTGGCCTCTGCCAAGTAGCTACGGAAATGGTCGATGAGTTCATCATCGGTTTTGGGACGTTTCAGCTTCACGGAATCAAAGTAAGTCTTGAGCACGCGATGGATAGCAGCGCCGTATTGCATCGCCGCCGCTGGCCTGGTCGACAAGCGCCAATCGCGCTCGAGTTTGAACTGCAATCCACAGCGTTCATAGGTATCGACTGCCGACGCGCTCAGCCGGGTATGCAGACCTTCAAGTACTGGCATCTCGAACCAGAGATTCGTTTGCGACTCCGCTGGATAGGCGACGGCGGCCTCCGCGAAGATATCGAGAGTCGTCTGTGTACCCGAAGCCGGGACCGCTGACAGCCAGCGGGAAAGAGTTTTGTCTTCAATCAACTCGCGCATGTAGCCGGCCGGCGTCTTGTTGACCTTGCCTGTACCCTCACGCGCGTAAATGTGCAGCGTGTCGCGGGCGCGGGTCATGGCTACATAGAAAAGGCGTCGCTCTTCCTGTCCATGAAGCGTCTTGTCGTCGGCCTCTGTGATCGAATCCGGATCGCGCAGTTCCCGCGGGAAAGCAACCAGCGTCTCCTTGTACGAACAAGGGAAAGCCGGAGGATTGGCACGAAGTATGAAGACGTGCGGGAACTCCAGGCCCTTGACACCATGCGCGGTCATGAGGCGGACGGCGTTCTCGTTTTCGAGCGACTCCATGGGAATCACGCCTCCCGCTTCCCGGAAGTACCCGAGATAATCGACGAGTTCCTCTAGCTCAGTCGTTTTGTTGACCTTCTTCTTTTCCCATTCGTCCACGAAACGCAAGGTAGCCTGCAGAATCGGCGAGGAGGCATCGAGAGCGAACTGTGTGACAATAATGTCCAGGGCGGCCCGCGCTTTGGCTTCCCTTCGCCGAATTTCATCACGCGTACGTTTCACCGCGTCGATCACGTCCGCGCCGCCCACGACCCCGACGAGCACGTCGGAAAGCGGAACGACATGGTCTTCACGTTTCTCGCGGGCGTTGGCTCGCATGACTTGGCGAAGACCTCCCGGGTGAACATGGAAACACGGCAACGCGGCCACCCGAAACAGGCTGACGTCGTCACCGCCGGAAACGACTGCGTTGAGGCAGGCAAACAGGTCGCGAGCTTCGGGGGTGTCGGAGATATCCATGCTCTCAATGACGAACGGGATTCCGGCTTCCGCCAACTCCCGCACCACGTCATCGCGGTTGTAGTGAGAGCGGTAGAGGATGCCGAAGTCCGACCACTTGCACTTCGTTTTCTTTTGCACACTCCGAAGATAAGCGACCACGTCGGGCCCTTCGGCGTCTCTGGTCGCGAGGACCACCACCGCGACCGGAGGACTGGGCAACTGCGTACCGGTTTTTATCGCTTCCTCTTCGCGCGCGGACTGAAGCGGGGCGCGACGATACGCGAGCTTCCCGTCGGAGTGTTTGGCGAACACCGGTGGGTTCTTGTCGATCAGCGCGAACGCGCTGCGGAGAATCGGAGTGGTGGAACGGCGATTCTTTTCGAGGATTACGCGTTTGGCGTTGGGGAAATGACGATCGAACAACTGGAAGGCTGCGCTCGATGCACCGCGAAAACGGTAGATGGCCTGGTCGGGATCTCCGACAGCGAAGATGTTGCCATCCTTCCCGGCCAGGCGGGCGAGAATCTCAATCTGCGCGTAGTTGGCATCCTGAAACTCGTCGGCAAGAATGAAACGGGCCCGGGCACGCGCTGCGGTCAGCACCGTTTCATCGCTGTGCAGCAAGGCATGCGCGCGCGTGATCATGTGGCCGAAGGTACCTAGGTTTTCTTCCAGCAGCCAGCGTTCCATGGTGGTAAAGACGCGGGCGATCTCGCGGCAGCGCCCGAGTACCTCAGCGTCGTCTAGCACATTCTTCGACTTTACGACACGCGGCATCGGCACTTCCTTGTGCTCCAGCCGTTCCACGTACTCTTCGTACTTCTCGGGTGTTACGAGTTCGTCGTGACAGCGGCTCACAAATTCGAGCAGGTCGTTCAGGAATTGAGCCACATTAGCGGCGCGGATATAGTGTTCGAGACGAAGTTCGCGAATGCGCCGTCGCAGGTAGATCCAGAGATCCTTTTCGTCGAGCACTCCAAAATCCTTACCGACTCGCTTGAGCAGGTCGAGGCAGTAGTCGTGGAACGTCGCTGCGTTTACTTCTTTGCCGCCCAACAACTTCCCCACACGGTCGCGCATTTCGTTCGCAGCGTTCTTCGTGTAGGTGAGGGCGAGAATCTCCTGGGGCTGAGCATGCCCTTCCTTGACCAGGCGTTCAATGCGGTGAGTCAAGACGGAAGTCTTCCCTGTGCCCGCCCCTGCCACGACCAACATGGGCCCGTGGACGTGCTCAATAGCCTCGCGCTGGCGATCGTCTGGAAGGAACAAAGCCGGACGGGAGTTAGACTTCGGAGACGCCATGTGTGGTCAGGATATCACTTGCGAAGTTGTGCAAAGAAGCGATCTCCGGACCGATTGGGTGGGTGGAGGCGGGCCCCGCGCCCGCCTCGCGTGTCGTTGTCGCCCATGAACCTAGTTGCCGGCTTTTGGATCAACTTGAAAAATTCCGAAGGTGTTTCCTTCGGGGTCGACAAAGTATCCCTGCCAGCACGTGTTCGGTACCGCGAACTTGGGAAGCGCCACGATTCCGCCCAGGTCCTGGATGGTTGCAGCTGTTGCGTCGAAATTCTCTACCTCCAGCGAGCAGACAAAAGCATTCGTTCCCGATTGCGGCGGAGGCGTCTTGGCGGGCCGCTCCAGCAGCCCCCCTCGCGAACCTCCGGTTTCGATGGTCCAGTAAAGAATGGGAAGCCCAGGAACCAGCGAGAATTTCCATCCAAAGACTTCAGAGTAGAAGTCGATCGCGCGCTTGGTATCGTCGGCCTGGATTTCGAAGTAAATGTGACCTTTATTCATGACCAATTTTCTCCTGCGAATGTATCGAAGATCAATCAGCCGCCCAATTCTGAGATTGTGATCGCGGTGGCTGCGATGGCGGCGGTCTCCGCTCGCAAAATCGTGGAACCGAGAGAAGCGGAAGCCCACCCAGTTTGCCTGAACAATTCCAACTCGTCATCTGCCCATCCGCCTTCCGGGCCTATCGCCAGCGCGATCTCTCCTCCCGGCGGTCCGGGGAGCACATCGCGTAGCAACGTCTGCTGCTCCGTCTCTGCAAGCACGATCTTGTGGCCATTGACGATCGCCTTCATCGCGCCTTGCAGGTTAGTCGGAGCGGGTATTGCCGGAGCGCCTGGCCGTCGAGATTGCTCGGCCGCCTGAAGCGCGATCCTTCGCCAGCGGTCTGTTCGTTTTACCGCGGCTGAAGCCAGGTGCGCATCCGTGCGGCGAGCGACGAACGGCACGATTCGCGATGCGCCAAGCTCCGTGCACTTCTCGATCGCCCACTCCATGCGGTCGAACTTGAAGACGGCAAGGAGAAGGATGACGATCGGAGTTTCGGCTGCAGGCACTTCTTCCCTGAGTTCGAACTCAACCCGGCCCTCTTGAATGGAGACGATGCGTCCCCGCCTTACGCTCGCGCCTGCGGCGATGTCGAATTCCTGCCCCACGCGAGCTCGCAGCACACGAACCAGATGGTCCGCGTGTTCTCCGGTCAATGCAGCTTGGTTGCCCGAGACTTCATCGGCGATCCATCGGCGGCGGGTCATGAGGGGGGAGCGTGGGCCTCGGTGGCTTCAGAAATCAGTGGATGCGCGGCACGACTGGAGTCGCGCCCTTCCCGATTCCTCGGAGCAAAGTACACGCAATCTATCCGAACATGTCTTTCATCTTGCCCAACAGCGATCGCAGCAAGGGCTGGTTGTCGACCTTCGAGATGGCATCGAGTTCCTGCAACAATTCTTTCTGACGCTTGTTCAGCTTGGTGGGAACCTGGACGCGGACCTCGACATACAAATCGCCCTTGCCGTGTCCGTTCAGTACAGGCACGCCTTTGTTGCGGATGCGGAACGTCGCCCCGGGCTGCGTGCCGTCGGGAATCTTGAGCACGTGCTCGCCGTCCATGGTGGGCACGCGAATCTCCGCTCCCATGGCGGCCTGCGCCACCGAAATCGGAACCACGCAGTGCAGGTCGTTGCCTTCGCGCGCGAAAAAGGGATGCTCCTTCACGTGCAGCACGACGTACAAGTCTCCAGCGGGGCCGCCGAACTGGCCGACTTCGCCCGCGCCGGAAAAGCGGATGCGCGTTCCATCTTCGACGCCGGCCGGAACCTTGGCATCAACGGTACGCTGTCGCAGAATGCGCCCTTCCCCTTTGCACTTGGGGCAAGGATCGGTGATGACGCTGCCTGAGCCCTGACAGGTGGGACAAGTGCGGGCAATGCTGAAGAATCCCTGCTGGTAGCGCACCTGCCCTCGCCCGTTACACGATCGGCACGTTGTCGGCCCCTTGCCGGGAGCGGACCCGGATCCGTGGCATTCCTCGCAGGCCTCATGGCGTCGAACGGTAACGCGAGACTCGGTCCCGAAGAATGCTTCCTCGAACTCGAGCGTCAGATCTTCGCGAAGATCGGCGCCGCGCTGCACGCGGGTGCGACGACGGCCACCACCGCCACCCCCGAACATGTCGCCGAATCCAAAGAACTCTCCGAAGATATCGCTGAAATCCTGGAATACTGTGGGATCGAAACCGGCGCCCGCACCCCCACCGCCGCCCAGTCCAGCATGTCCGTAGCGATCGTAGGCAGCTCGCTTGTCCGCATCGGCGAGCACGGCGTAAGCCTCGCTCACTTCCTTGAATTTTTCTTCTGCATCCGGATTATTGGGATTGCGGTCTGGATGGTACTGCAGGGCGAGCTTGCGATAAGCGCTCTTCAGTTCTACTTCGGTAACTGTGCGAGTCACACCCAGTACTTCATAAAAGTCGCGTTTTGCGTTCGTGGTCAGAATGAAACCTTTCTTTCACAAAAATATTGGGGCACGCTGGGGCCGGATGATGACGGGCCTTGCGCGATCCGAAGACTTCAGGGATTCTTTGCGACCTTGACCATCGCTGGCCGTAGCAAACGGTCCTTCATTTTGTAGCCGCGCTGCAACTCCTCGAGCACCTCATGGTCGGCCGCGTCGGAGGTTTCTACCATTTCGATCGCCTCATGCACATGTGGATCGAACGGCTCCCCCTTGGCGGGAATGGCCTTTACTCCCACCTTCCCGAGCGCATCCTGCAACTGCTTATAGATGAGTTCCACGCCGCTGCGAAAGTCAGCGGGATCCGATTTCACCTGCAGCGCGCGCTCGAAGCTGTCGAGGACTGGCAACAAGGCCTTGACCGCATCGGCAGCGGCATAGTCGCGAAAGTCCTGCTGCTCTTTGGTGGCGCGGCGTCGCGCATTTTCGAATTCAGCCTGTGCGCGAGCCAGGCGGTCGAGCAAAGAATCCCGCTCGGCCCTTAGCTTCTGCAGCTCTGATTCTGGTCCAGATACTTCCCCGACCGCAGCCCCGGCACTCTGCGGGGAAGTCTCATCCCCGTCCGCCGCTGGAAGTTCATGTTCTAGATCAAGCCCAGCCATTTCCGATTCCGTTTTTCCGTTTGCTTTCTTCATAACAGCGTCTTCGCTACTCCGATTCATTCAAGATCTTGTCAAACAGGCGCGCGATGTATGAGACCGCGGTGATGGTGTGCTGGTAATCCATGCGTGTCGGGCCAATCACCGCCAGAGAACCCATGACTTCGTTGCCGGCGTGCGCGGGCGCTCCGATTAATACGAAATTCTGCATTGACGGAAACGCCTGGTCGGGTCCGATGACAACGCGAACCGCTTCCTGCTTCACGTCGAGGTAAGCGCTGAGCAGCTGGACCACTTTTTCTTTTTCCTCGAGCGTCTTCAGCATCTCTTGCAAGCGCTGCCGATCCTGATCTCCGGTCACCAGGTTTGATGCTCCTTCGACAAAAACGACCTGTGACCCTTTTTCTGAAGCGAGTGCCCCCTGCTTGTAGAGCTGCTCGATCGAATTCATCAGCTGGTCATACTCGCTGCGCTCCTGCTCGAGGCGCCGTCCGAGTTCGGCCCGCATCGATTCCATGGTCCAGCCGCGGAAATTGTCGTTGATATAGCGCGCCGCTAAATCCAACTCCGACTGCGATAGATCCAGCCGTAGCACGCGATCGCGGACTAGGCCAGAACGGGTCACAAGCACTGCCAAGACTTTCTGGTCGCCGAGGCGCGAGAAGTACACATGCTCCAGCGCGTTCTTTGGGCCACTGGTGGCGACCGTCACACCGACATTGCGAGAAATTAGGGAGAGCACGTGCGAGGTACGCTCCATGAACTCCTGCACGTCGGTGATGCCGGCGAGAGAATCGGAAATCATCGTCTCTTCCTGTGGCGCCAACCGCGCGCTGCCGGAGATCTGCTCGACGTAGTAGCGATATGCCTCGGTCGTGGGCACGCGACCCGCCGAAGCATGCGGCTGCTCCAGAAAGCCAGCGTCGGACAAGTCCGCCATCACATTGCGGATCGAGGCGGGACTAAGCCCCTCGCGGTTCGAACGCGCGAGGGTACGCGATCCGACGGGCTCACCGGTAGAAATAAACGTTTCCACGATGGCGGTCAGGATTTCGCGTTCGCGATTCCCGATGTTGGGGTCAGCAGGCATCTAGTTTTGTCAGTTGCCTCATTCGCGCGGTGGTGGCCGGAGGAGACCGCTTCGCACCTATTTTACCTAACTATCTTTAGATGCAGAAGGTTGGGTTTTGGACCAAGGTGCAGCATCTTAAGGGAGTCCAATGACTGGGAGAATCAAGTGGAGGGAGCCGGGTTCAAAGCGCTCGCCACTGCGGCCCATATTCAGTCAGTGCCACCGTCCGCTCGGCATTAAGACCGAGAGTTGGAAACCGCCACGTGTCGGAAACTCGCAAGCGGAACTGCTGGTATGCTCTATCTCTTCATGAAGTCCAAAGCTCACATTGCGGTCGTCGGCGCAGGAGCCTTCGGCGGCTGGACGGCCCTGCACCTTCTGGAACGTGGGGCGCGCGTCACGCTGCTCGACGCTTGGGGCCCGGGGAATTCTCGGGCATCTTCTGGCGGAGAGACGCGCGTCATGCGCGGCACATACGGGCCCGATCAGCCTTACACGGAGATGGCGGCTCGGGCGCTCAAGCTGTGGGCAAAGTACGAGCGCAAGTGGAAGCGCCAGTTTTTGCACCGCACCGGAGTCCTCTGGATGGCTGCGGGACGCGAAGACGCCTTCGAGAGGGGATCGGTCGAAGCGCTGCGGGACGCGAAGATCAAGTTTGCCGAACTCTCGACGGTGCAGATGAAGAAACGCTGGCCCCAGATTAACTTCGAAGGAATCCAGTGGGGAATCTTCGAGCCCGAGTGCGGATATCTGGATGCCCGCGCGAGTTGCCAAGCGGTCGTGGAGGCGTTCATAGCGTCGGGCGGCGGTTATCGGCAAGCAGCTGTGCCCCTTGGTGGTCTGGAGAACGGCACTCAGCGTGGTTTCGTACTATCCGATGGGTCCCGACTCAAGGCCGACGTCTATGTCTTCGCCTGCGGACCATGGCTCGGCGGGCTTTTCCCTCAGGCAGTCGGTGATTTGATACAAGCGACTAAGCAAGATGTTTTCTTCTTCGGCACGCCGGCCGGCGATGACCGCTTCACGGACAAGCATTTGCCGGTATGGGCCGATCACCGGGGACGCTTTCGTTATGGCATTCCCGGCAGCGATCGCCGCGGATTCAAGATCGCCGACGATACGCGTGGGCCGACCTTCGATCCGACCGATGGCGAGCGCGTGGTCAGTCAGGAGACATTGCAAGAGATTCGAGAATACGTCGCCTTCCGCTTCCCTGCCCTTACAAACGCGCCCTTGGTAGAAACTCGCGTCTGCCAGTACGAGCAAACGCCGGACGGCAATTTCATCATCGACCGGCATCCGGTGGCGGCGAACGTGTGGATCGTCGGCGGGGGCTCGGGGCACGGGTTCAAGCATGGGCCAGCTGTGGGGGAGATGGTGGCGGGGTTGATCTTAAAGAACCGTGAGCCGGATACGATCTGGCAACTGGCGCGGTTCAAAAAGGCATAAACCACAGAGGAGCTTTTCCGTATCCCCTGTGTCCTCTGTGGTTAGATCTTTTTACTGAATCTGAATTACGCTGGCGGGCGCGTTTGCCTTAATCTCCGCGGTGCGCGTTGCCACATTCTTGGCAAACTCGTAAATCGACTTCGCGTGCGGTGAATTTTCGCCTTCCAGTACCACGGGGGTACCGCCATCCCCCGACTTGCGCACTTCAGGATCAAGCGCGATGTTGCCCAGGAACGAAACCCCGAATTGCGCCGCCATTTTTTCGGCACCGCCGCGCGAGAAGATATCCACTTCGTGCTGGCAGTGAGGGCAGGTGAAGTAGCTCATGTTTTCAACCACGCCCAGCACGTCCACTTTCATCTGCCGGAACATTTCGATGGCTTTGCGCGCATCTTGCAGAGAAACGTCAGACGGAGTCGAGACCACGACTGCGCCCGTCAGTGGCACAGTCTGCACCAGCGACAACGCGATGTCACCCGTGCCAGGCGGTAGATCGACGATGAGGTAGTCGAGTTGTCCCCACTCGACGAGTCCCAGAAACTGTCGCACGATCTGGTGGAGCATGGGCCCGCGCCAGATAATCGGCTTGTCCCCGGGATTGAGGAATCCGACGGAAATTACCTTTAGGCCGAACGCCTGGATCGGCTCAATGCGGTTCTCACCCACCATTCGCGGCTGATCGTGGACCCCCAGCATCAGCGGCACATTCGGACCGTACACGTCCGCATCGAGTAGGCCAACTTTGTGTCCCATTTTTACCAGAGCAACGGCCAGGTTCACCGACAGCGTGGTCTTGCCCACGCCGCCCTTCCCCGACCCCACTGCGATGATGGCGTCCACTCCTGGCAGCGGCTGTGGCCCCTGCTGCGCCGGACCTTGTCCGTGTTGATGCGGTATATGTGCGTTCAAAGAATCACACTCCAGATAGGAATTTCGAGGATGAGACGGAACCCCAAGGGTTGATTATACAAGCGGTTCGCCACGGATTGGACGGATCTACACTGATTCATCCAGGAAGCTTGATCGATCTGTATTAGTCCGGGAAATCACTGACGTTGTTGTTCAGTATCCTTCGCCTTCTAGGCGGACCTTGCCCTTGAACATGCGGAACAGGAGGGTGAAGTAGCCGAGTGCGAGGACCATCCCCAGGATCCACCACGTGATTCCAACGGTCAGCCCGTGCTCACCCGCAGCGGTATTGAGAATAGTCAGGCTGAGCGAAGGATCGGTGCTCGCAGGGAGCACGACCGGATAAAGCGCGAAGGCCGCGCCGACCAGCATGCCTACAATGTAAAGAGCAGATAGGACGAAAGCGATTTTGTCGGCGCGCTTCAACATGGCATGCATCATGCCAGCGAGCGAGCCAAATACCAGCACCGGGATAGCGAATCCAATAGCATGATGCCTGTAGTTGTCGAGCACGCCCGGGCGGATCGAAACGGTTGCCACTAACCCTGTAACGGTCAACAAGAGTTGCAAGGGCCAAGCTGTCTTTGCAACCGCACGGGCTCGCCGGTTTAGGTCACCGTCGGTTTTCGTCGCGATATACAGCGAGCCATGCGCCGTCAGGATGACCAGTGCCATCACTCCGGTGAGTACCGTGTACCAGTCGAGGATGCCGTTGTTCTCACCGACTCTGAAGTTGGTCCACAGAGGCTCGAAGAAGTAGCCATCGGCTCCTAGCGGGACGCCGCGGACCACATTTCCCAACGCCGCGCCGAAGAAGATCGTTAGCAGCAGGCTCGAGGCACAGAAGATGGTGTCGAAGAATCCAAGCCATACGGGATTCGTCATGTGCGCGCGCAGTTCAATGCCAATGCCCCGCAGCATGAGCAGCCAGAGAACGATCATGAGCGGCAGGTAGAAGCCGCTAAAGCTGGAGGCATACAGCAGAGGGAAAGCGAAGTAGAGAGTGCCGCCGGCGGCCAGGAGCCAGACTTCGTTGCCGTCCCACACCGGTCCAATGGCGCGCATGATGGCACGGCGCTCGTTGGTCGTGCGAGCGGCGCCGAGATAGATCACACCCGCGCCCAGGTCGAAGCCATCCAGCACCACGTAAGCTGCCACCATTACTGCGACGATCATGAACCAAAGCGTTGCCATTGCATCCCTCTGGGGCTAAAGCCCGCCTATTTGTCCTGCCTTGACGGCACGGCTAAACCCGTACCCTTCCACGTAGGGCCGGGTGCCGAGGCTACTTCTAGTGTGCCGAAACTGTCTCGGCTTCTGGTCCCTGTTCAATTTCACGCCGCACCAGGAATAGGAACAGGATTCCCAGTACCGTGTACATGCCCATGAAACCCAGCAGCGTAAACATGCCATTGCCTGCCGAGACCATCTTCGAGTAACCGTCTGCCGTGCGCATGAGACCGAAGACTAGCCAGGGCTGACGGCCGAGTTCCGCGGTAATCCATCCGGCTGTGTTTGCAATGTAGGGGAACGGCAGCGCCAACAGCAGTATCCACAGCATCCAGTGGCTCGAAAAGAGCTTGCCTCGCCACAACAGGAACGCAGCTACAACGGCGATCGCGATGAACAATGTCCCGAGTCCAACCATGATGTGATAGCTGAAGTAAAGCAGCGCAATGTTCGACGGCCACTGATCCTCAGGGAACGAATTCAGGCCCTTTACCTCGGCCTTCCATGCGCGATAGGTGAGGAAGCTGAGAGCGTTGGGAACAACCAGAGGATTGTCGATCTTGCGCTGATCCACATTGGGCTGGCCGATCAGCACTAAAGGCGCCCCAGGTTGACCAGTAAACAAGCCTTCCATCGCTGCCAATGTCACGGGTTGGTTGCGCGCGATCAGAACACCCTGGCCATCGCCGGTGGGAAAGAGTTGCAATACGCTGAAGATGAGGGCCGCCACGACCCCAACCCGGATGAAGATACGGCCATACTCAACGAACTTGCCCCACAGCAAATAGAACGCACCGATGGAGGCCACGACGAATGCTCCCGTGATAACGGCGCCGCTCATATTGTGGGCATATTGCCACCATGCCCAAGGGTTCAGGACCAGCGCCCAGAAGCTGCCGAGCTGCACGGAACCGTCGGCGGCTTTGAAATAACCCACGGGATGCTGCATCCAAGCGTCGGTCGCGATAATAAAGAATCCCGAGAGCCACGAGCCCAGAAACACCGCAACCGCCGACCACCAGTGCGCCCGCGGACTGAGCCTCTTCTCTCCATACAGGAACAGGCCAAGAAAGGCTGACTCAAGAAAGAAGGCGAACATGCCTTCCATCGCCAGAGTCTGCCCGATCACGCCTCCGGCGAAACGTGAGAAGTGCGACCAGTTCGTACCAAACTGAAATTCCATCGGAATCCCAGTAACTACTCCCATCACAAAGTTGATCCCAAAGATCCGGGCCCAGAAGCGTGCGGCCTGGTGATAGGCCTCGTCATTGCGGCGAAGACCCAAGGTCTTGAGTATGACGATGAGAGGCGCCAGTCCCATCGTGAGTTGTGGGAAGAGGTAGTGAAAGGTAACGGTGAAGGCGAAGTGAAGGCGATGAACTAAAAGGGCACTATCCATGAATTACCTCGACGCCCCATTAGGCTAACCGCTGACCCCAAGGTCAATATGTGATTCGAATCACAATTCCTTGTGCAAATTAACGATTCTTGCGCCGTCGTTCCAATTCGGACCGCCGAATCTCGCGGCGGCGTCCGGCGTCATCGTAACGGCGCTGCTGCTCTTCTGTTTCTGGAATGACGGGTGCGACCGTCATCCGCTTGCCAGCGCCGTCCACGGCCACAAACGTCAGGTAGGCGGAAGCCACATGCTGCGCCGTGTCGGCAATATAGTTTTCCACAAAGACCTTCACCCCTACTTCCATCGATGTATGGAAGACGCGATTGACCGAGGAGCGCAGGATCACGAGGTCCCCCACCCGCACCGGAACCAGGAAGTCGATGTGATCGACGGAAGCAGTGACCACGTAGTTACGCGAGTGACGGTGTGCGGCCATTGCGCCAGCCAGATCAATCCAGTGCATGAGACGCCCGCCAAGCAGGGCGCCTAGCGGATTGGCGTCGTTCGGCAGCACGATCTCGGCCATCTCGGACTGGGAATCGCGCACCGGGCGGGGCACCAGCAAGTCGTGGGTCATCCTTGTCTTCCTTTCGGGGCCTTGGCTTTTCAGATCTTCTTTTTCAGATACGAGTCGAGAAAACACTCCGCCATCCGCTGAATGCGCGCATCGTCGTGCCCCCGCACCCAGGTTGCACGCGATAAATCAAATTCCAAGTCCCCGTGTCGAACCGGGCAGTGATTCTTCTCGCAGACATATTTAAGAACGAGCACGCGACTTGGGACGGCACCAGCAGTCCCCGCGCCCGAACGCGAGGACGGATCATTCGGGGCAGAAATAGCAAAGCGCACCGAGTCCCACAGTCGCTCTGGCGGAGACCACGAACAACTGCTGGCGTACCCGAGATTGCAGAATGCCTCAAGAACGTCTTGTGGCGGAGCTTCGCCCTCATGCCCGGGAGCGGTGCAATGGCCGCACCAGCCTGCACCCAGGGGCAGTCTGGCAGGGTGGGGCCAGGACCCATTTTCCAGTCGCGCTACCGGCATGAAGTAAGGACAGGCCATGGAACTGCTCTCGAGAATTTCTGGGGACTGGTCATTGTAATCACTTGCCGCAATGATAGCCAGCATTGGAGGCTGCGAGTGCGTGTCCGTTGTAGTAATCTCGTCAGCAGAGGCCGCTCGACAACATGGACCGTATTGCCGCCCTCAACGAGATCCTGACGGAAAATCCGAAAGACGCGTTCGCGCGCTACGGCCTCGCCATGGAGTACTCCAAGCAAGGCGACTTCGACCGCGCGCTGGCGGAGTTCTCGATTCTGCTCGAGAGCCATCCCGAATACACGGCAGGATATTTCATGGCCGCGCAGACCCTGGTGCGGGCGGAAAGATCCGCAGAGGCAAAGACCATGCTGCAGGATGGCATTGCCTCGGCGCGGCGTACGGGCAATCTGCATGCGCAAGCGGAGATGGAAGCCATGCTGGCGGAACTGGGCTAACAAAATCGTACTTCGAGACGTTCGTTGAGATTCGCGGTCTGAATAAGCCTCTTGCAGAAGAATTTGGAAGCCGACGACCCGAGGTGGGGCGTCGGCATTTTGTTCTATGCCGTCTTCCGACTTGGGGGCAACAGGCGCTTCGATTTGGGCTGACACACTAGCATCGGCGCGCGCTTCGTCGCGGGACGGGGCAACGTTGCGGTCGCCGCGGTGGCGACGGGATTCGATTGAGCGGCATTGAAGGGATCGTCACTCATCACACCATCGGGCAAGGCCCGGATGGCATTCTGGAATTTTCCCCACGCATTCGAGGCTGAGTCAGACGTCAAGTTGGCGTAAAGTTGAGCGAAAGTTCCGGAGTCTCCCAGAGACACCATCATGGGAGCGATCTGATTGAGAGAGATGTTCTGACTCATCAGCCAGGAAAGAAACGCCATGCCGCAGCCCGTGCTGTCTGCGTTCTGGTCAGTTGGATCTGTATTGTCCACGAAATTGCGCATGCCGTCTTGGGCCCATTGCGGAGCAGTCGCGAAATCTCCAAGGGCATTGTTACTGATGACTGCCGCACACCAGCGCGAGAGAGCTTCGCCCGTGCTAAGGCCGCACAGGTTGTTATTCATGGAACACTCGCTCAGTTCAGCTTCGAACAGCGCCGAAACTCGAGCAGGAACACCAAAGGCGGCGCAGACCTCAATCGCAGCACCAGTCGTGTAATCGCAGCCCATGTGATCGGCGCCACCGGTTCCGTCTGTCGCTCCTCCTAGAGCAAAGACGATGGCACTAACAGGACCTCCGGCAGTGCCAAAGATGGCGTCATTGGCATCCACCACGCGGTCAGCATCGCTCAACAGATCCTGGGCGTTCTGTAGACCAGACTGTCCTAGACTGGGATCGACATACACGGTTACTTTGCCGCTCGAACTCGTTCCCACGAGTTGAGATGTGCCGGTATAGCTCGGCCATGCAGGGGCCGAAATGCCCTCCGCTTTTGCGCTGATTCCCCTCTGCTTCTGGGGTGGCTTGATGGGATGCTTTGGCCTCATGGAAACCTCCGTTCGGACAAAAGATTTGACGAGGAATCGGAGTGGCGCAATACGTTTTTGACCAGAGACAGGACGGGCTCTGCAATCCGTGGTGCGAAACGGTGATCTGATGATTTCACAGAAACGCTGTGAAATCCAGGCTAGGCCGCACATGGAATGCTATTGCGGCAGCCCATGTTTGGTTTTATGAAGGAAATTGATATTGAGACTCTGGTCCAGCCATCTGAGACACGCTCGAGCGTCAGCGAAGAGGCGGAGGGTGTACGTATCTCTATTCCTTCCAAGTGGAGCGGCGTCATCGTATTCCTCGGCGTCTGGCTCACGTTTTGGACGATCGGGGGGGTGTCAGCCGCGCGGAGCTTGCAGCGGCATTTCAATCTGTTTCTATGTTTCTGGCTGGCAGGGTGGACGGTTGGGGAGCTGGCAGTGACGTATGCGATTCTGTAAACCATTGGCGGAAAAGAAGTGATCTTCGCCTTCGCCAATTCTGAGACGCTCAGGTGCAAGACACAGATTTTTGGCCTCGGACTGGCGAAATCCTACATCGTGCGTGAGATGCGAAATCTCCGCTTTCAGCCAGCAACCGGAGCGGGAAAGAGTCGAAGAGCGAGTCGGATTGCTTTCGATTACGGTGCGAATACCATCACTTTCGGGGCGGACCTCGAGGAGGCGGAAGCGGTTGCATTAATTGGCCGAATCCAGCAAAGGTGCCCGATTGCTGGTACGTCGTCCGTGCAAGGGAGCGGAACCAGGTTCTGGCAGCCTAGATAGCCTCGAAACCCTCATTTTGCGTGATAAAATAAAGGTTCTCATATGTCCAATATTCAACGCAGAAAGACCGTGACCGTTGTGGTTGGCGGTGTGCGCGTGGGGTACGAAGCACCAATTGTGGTGCAGTCCATGACCAACACGGACACGGCCGATATCCCTTCGACCGTACAGCAGGTGGCTGCCTTGGCCCGCGCGGGCTCCGAACTGGTGCGCGTAACCGTGAACAATGACGAGGCAGCGGCAGCCGTTCCCCACATTGTCGAGCAACTCGATAAGCAAGGCATCCGCGTACCGATTATTGGCGACTTCCATTACAACGGGCATGTTCTGCTGACGAAATATCCTGAGTGCGCTCGCGATCTGGCGAAGTACCGCATTAATCCCGGCAACGCCAGCATTGGACGTACAGGCGATTCGAATTTCCGCACCATGATCGAAGTCGCGGTGAAGTATCAGAAACCCGTGCGCATCGGCGTGAACTGGGGATCGCTCGACCAAGTCTTGTTGACCCGCATGATGGATGAGAATTCCAAGCTGGACGAGCCGAAAGATGCGCGCGAAGTCACCATGGAAGCCATGGTCGTGAGCGCGCTGAATTCTGCGGATCTGGCCAAGCAATCCGGCTTGCGGGCGGACCAGATTATTTTGAGCGCCAAGGTGAGCGGGGTGCAGGATCTGATTGACGTGTATCGTGCATTGGCGGCGCGTTGCGAGTATCCACTGCATCTAGGACTGACGGAAGCGGGCATGGGCGCGAAGGGCGTCGTTGCGTCGAGCGCCGCGATGGGAGTGGTGCTGCAGGAAGGTATTGGCGATACAATTCGGGTTTCGCTCACTCCAGCTCCGGGCGGCGATCGAACGGAAGAAGTCCGCGTGGCGCAGCAAATCTTGCAGTCCATGGGTATTCGTAGCTTCACGCCGCAGGTCACGGCGTGCCCCGGCTGCGGACGTACAACCAGCACGTTCTTCCAGGAAATGGCCGAGCAGATTCAGACCTACTTGCGCGAGCAGATGCCCGGCTGGAAGGGCCGCTACATCGGCGTGGAGGAGATGAAGCTCGCGGTGATGGGCTGCGTAGTCAACGGTCCGGGAGAATCTAAGCATGCGAACATCGGCATTTCTCTTCCCGGAACGTTCGAGGAACCCAAGGCCCCGGTTTACGTTGACGGGCGGTTATTCACAACGCTTAAGGGTGATCGGATTGTCGCGGAGTTTATTGAGATTCTCGACGACTATGTTGACTCGCACTACGCCGCGCGAGAAGCGGTCAACGAAGAGATTCCTGCCAAAGCCTAGGGTTTCCAACTCCCTATTGACCGGTCAGTAAGTAGATTGGTGCTTGCGACGGAGGCAGCGGAACCGCCTTGCCAGAATCGCTGGTGCTGGAAACGTCGGGGCAAGTAACGTCGGGGGCACAGGTAATGTTTGCTTCGAACTGTGTTCCTGACAGGCCGTTCCCCAACACCGATAACGTCTGCCCGTTCAGAGGACTCCCACCCTCTGAAGTCAGCCCTGAGATCGAGACCTTCTGTCCTGCTATGAATCCATTCGCGGCTTGAAACGTAACTACATTTGAAGCGATCGAAAATGAGGTGATGGTGGCGACCGTGCTGCAGGTCGTAGCTGCGCATGCACCAAAGGGTGGAGGGATGTTCGCCACCAGAGTGTCGGGGGAGTTTGCCCCGACGGAAATCGTGTTGGTTGTAGTGTCGATGTCGGCGATGGAGGCGGCGTCGCAAATGCTCACATACACGTGACTGCTATCCGCGGCAGCCGTAGTAAACATTCGAAAGCGGGTCGAAGCCGGTGTGTAGCTGGGGGCCGCCACACAGGATGGGACCTCCGAGACAGCAAACTGAGTTCGCGTGAACTGTGGAGTTGTGAGCAGGGACATCGAAGGTGTTTTCGCGAAGACTGACGACGAGACCGGCTTGACCGTGAGGCTTAGGGCATCAAACACGGAAAGCAGCGGAATCATGCACGCCGAACCGGAGCCGATATTTGGATCCGAACATGCCGACTGTGCCACGTAGCTTGCTACATAAATACGAGATCCGTCAGGCAAGGCCGCCACTGAAACCGGCGAACATCCTGCCGGGCATGGCGGATTCGCCCCCCCCGACATCGGAATGGTGGCCAAGAGCCTAGGCGTGTCATTGGGAGTGCCGCCAAGATCGACCCCGCCGGTGACCGAGAACACGAAGACTGTGCCCGTCGTGGGATTGGTTACGTAGAGCCGGTTGAGACTTGAATCGTACAGAATGAAATTGGCGCCCATGCCGACCGAAAGATTCGTTTGGCTGGGAAGAATCGTATTGCTCGCTGCATCAATGGTGACCAGTTTTCCCGGAATCAGCGCACCATCTCCCTTAGTAAGAGCGTAAACACGCTGGTTGTCTCCACGCGCAACCATCCACACGGGAGGGCTGTCGACCGAAATCGTCGCCATTGTGGATAAATCGATGGGAGAAAGGTCGACCACAGTATTGTTTCCCTGATTCGCCACGTAGAGGCCCTGGCCGTTTGGAGTCTCGGCCATTGCCACGGGGTGAGAGCCAGGCGGTAGGTAGGCAATGGTGCCGACCGTGTTTTGGGAGAGATTGAGGGAAGCGACCGAATCAGTGCTGCTAAGGTTGCAGTCGGCGCCATTCTCCACGCCGTAGTTGGCAACGTACATCGCGTTGGTTTGCGAAGTTGCCAGGAAATCAGGGAGGTACGAGCAAAACAAGGGGAGAGGAATCGTCGCGGTCCCACCGGAAGTTGCCGACAGGTCGCTGAAATTAGGGTTCGTGTACTGGATTGTTGTCCCGTTCACCGATGAAATGGAAAAGCTGCCGTCGTAACCGGCCGCTGTTAGAACAGGCGCATTCGGAATGACCACACCTGAAACTGCGATCACATTTCCGACCTTGGCATTAAGTAGCGGGGCGACGAGAGTCATTGTGACGACATTTCCAGCTTCACTGATGGACACAATCCCGGCGGACTGGTTCGCCCCAATGTTGGGAAGAGTAAACGTTGTTGGAGTACCGAGCCCGTTGGAACCACCCGCAGCCGGAGAAAACGCCGTGATAATGTCAGAACCTCCCAGAAACAGGCTCCCGGCGCTGGCTACAAAAACGCGTGTATGGTTGGGAGAAATCGCAGCGTGCGTGGGATTCACGCCCATGTTGGCGACGCCGATGTTGGTATCACCCGAGACGTCGATCTGCAGCGCCGTGCCGGGATTAAAGGCCACATTCGAGCTGATTCCAAAGACGGCATGGAAGTTCGCGGGGTTGGGAGGAGTCGTGTTCGTGGGAATGACGACCGGGCGGTAGACCTGACCACAGGAGAGTTCGAGCAAAGTAGCCATCGCAATCGCCGCCACCCAGCCCACACGTCGGAAACTCATCGGCACCCCGAAGAAGAAATCTTGTTCAAGTGATTAGGACAGAATCGAGTATTGTAACGATTGTGAAGCGTACGCGCTAGGAGCAGCTGTGAGCTTTCGGCTATCAGCTACCAGCCTACTTCCTCTGATGCCGCAGGAATACAGCAAGTTGGATGGAGGGAGCCGGCCAAATCGAATGTTCGGGTAAGACGGATTACCACCGAAACTGGGACTGAAAGCGAATGGCTGAAAGCAGACAGCTGCCTAAACCCGCGCGCGTTTCGACTTTGTCTTGGCCACGACCGGTTCCTCGGATTTCGTGGTCGCAGCGGGCTTCTTCCGGCCTTCCATTTGCGCCAGGCTTTGTTTTAGCGCCGCCATGAGATCGACAACAGGGGCCAATTTTTTGGGCTTCTCGACCGCGGCCACTTCCCCACCCTCGAGTTTGGCTTCGATTAGTTTCTTCAAGTTTTCCTGGAAACTGTCTTTGTACTTCTCGGGATCCCACTCGTCGGCCAACGCCTCGATGAGTTGGTGGGCCACTTTTACTTCGGCGTCCTTCAGTTCGACGTCGGGGGCGCCAAAGCCCTCCACCTTCCGCACCTCTTCTGCGTAGTACATGGTATGCAGCATCAACCCGCCCTCATGCGGACGAAGGAACACTGTGTATTCGCGATTGTGCATGGTGATCTTGGCTATGGCAACGTACTCACTCTCTTCGAGCGCCTTGGTCAACAACGCATAGGGGCGGCGGCCCGCTTCTTCCGGCATCATGTAGTACGACGACTCGAAGTAGACCGGGTCGACATCGCCGGCCTTCACAAATTCAAGGATCTCCATCGTCTTGGCTGTATGCGGTTCGATCTTCTTGATCTCGTCAGGCTCAATGACGATGTACTCATCCTTGCGGAATTCATAGCCCTTCACGATTTCGTTGCGATCAACAACAACGTTTTCCGCTTGGCAGACGTATTGTTGCTTCAGCCGCGACTTGTCTGTCCGATGCAGCATGTTGAAGGAAATGCCGCTGCTGCGCGCGCCCGAGAACAGACGCACAGGCATGGAGATGAGTCCGAAGGTTAAGTGACCAGACCAAGTCGATGATGGCATCGTGTCCCTCGCGCAAGAAATTCCCATCCAGCCATGGAGGCGGTTGGGAACCAGGTGGCTAAACGCAATAGCAGTGAGAGTTTAGCCTAGAACTCCCCTTTGATGCACCAAGCCAAGGGCACGAGGAACCGAAATTCGAAGCCGGAGGGAATGGGGTGGGCAGCGGAAAGATACTAGGGGTAGTAGTTAACGGAAGGGCTTCTGGGCCGCCGCGGCTCTCGGGCTTTGGAGGCCGGGACATGATTTTGAAGCGCGAACCCAGCCTGGCTCATCTTGTACTTCAAACTGTGACCGGAGAATCCATGACAGAACTGCGTTATCCCATCGGCAAATTTCACTACGACGGCCCACTCAGCCGGCAGCAGCAACAATCGGCCTTGAACGACATTGCCAACACTCCCTCAAAGCTGCGCGCGGCGATCAAGGGACTGTCGGAGACTCAACTGGATACACCTTATCGACCCGATGGCTGGACCGTGCGTGAGGTTGTGCATCACGTACCTGATAGCCACCTGAATTCGTACGTGCGCTTTAAACTCGCACTGACTGAGGACGAGCCGACAATCAAGACTTACGCGGAAGATCGCTGGGCGGAACTGCCGGACACGAAGACTACTCCGGTTGACGTTTCGTTGACGCTACTGGAATCGCTGCACGATCGGTGGGTGCGCCTGTTGAGGGCGCTTACGCCAGAAGACTGGAAGCGAACGTTCCGTCATCCTGAACTAGGACCCATGACGTTAGAGAAGACGCTTGCGTTGTACGCATGGCACGGACGACATCATGTGATGCATATCACAGCCTTGCGTGATCGCAGTGGCTGGTAAAGCACAGCGGAACTCTACTCCAACACCTTGGTCACTTTTTTGCCGGCATCGCGTACCGTACGATGGGTAGCGATGTTGGTCCATCGATTATTCCGCCATAGGTCGCGGTTTGAGATTTTTCTGTTCTGTTTCGCCGTAGGGGCGATTCCTCAACTGGCGGCGCAATCCCCACCGCCATCTTCCCTTTCCGGACCGCCACCAACTACCAGTTCTGACAAACCGATTGCCGCGGCAGTGCGCGACTCCAAAACCCAGAACTAATCACGCGCCAAGAAAGTTTTCACCGACGACGATATGGAGGCGGTCACCGGTCCCCTGCCTCGACTGAAGATGGATGGAATTGACAACACCGACCAGATCATCACGGCGATCGGTGAGTTTAAGAAGACTCACGCCCCTGAGGAAGTTGAACATGCGGTTCATGACTGGTACGAGGCATATGACGGCCAGCTTGCGGCATCCATCCAGGACAATCTGAACCGCCAAATCCTGATGCAGGAAAATCAGGCCAACGGGTACGATCTCTGCCGGCAAGGCGGCGATTACGAAAAATGTGCTAAGCGCCAAACGTCGGAAGCCGTCGGGGCGCGGAACGATCAGGCGACGATGGCCCGCAATAACGCACTGATCCACCGACTGCAGAATGCATTTATGAAGGTGCGGAACGGTCTTGGCCAGTTCGGGCTTCGCTACACCTGGTTCAAGGTTCGCACCACCAACAATATCGACAGCCTGTAGAATGGAGCTCTTTCAGCAAGTACATCACGACTAGGTGATTCCCACACGCCATAACAAATAGCTAGTTGCTTCTCTCAGCACCGCGACTTCACGGAGCCAGGTACTACGCGGCCGTGAGTCCGGGCGTGGCGCTACGTACACCGGGGCAATTCCTTCGTATTCCAAAAGCTTGCGAATACGAAAGACGTGATAAGCGTCGCTGACTGCGATGCAGCTGTGAAGTCCGTTGGCTCTCATGATCACGCCCACGCGCTCCGCGGATTCGGACGTGTCGTGGCCCTGGGTTTCGGCAATCAAGCTTCTCTCGGGAACACCATGGCGCATCAGGTAGTCGCGCCCCACCCCCCCTTCGCTGAAGGTGGGATCGGCGGCTGCTCCGCCCGTGGTGATGACAACCGGCGCGACGCCACGATGGAACACATCGAGGGCATGATCGAGACGCGCTCGCAGCACGGGGGAGGGGCGTCCGGAATATTCCGCCGCACCAAAGACAACAATTGCGTCAGCGGGACGGATTTCCTCGAGGGAAGCTGTATGAACGATCTTAATGGCTGTGACCGCCAGGAATGAAAGGACAGCAACAACCGGCAGAATCAATAGACGAAACCACCAGCGCAGTTGCGGATGCTGGTTGGCGGCGGTTTCCTTCATCCTCGGGCGTTCATCCCTGGGCAAAGAACTTGGAGATTTCGTCGGCTGGAATCGCACCTTCGCGAATAATCCGCCAGCGCGCGACCTCGTCGCTGAGATCGATGATGGTAGAAGCGACGTCACGCGGAGAGGTGCCGCCGTCGACGATGATATTGATGCGCCCCTCCAACTGCTCGCGTACCTGCTCGGCACTCGTACATTCCGAGGCGCCGCTGAGATTCGCGGAGGTCGCAGTGATGGGGATCGCGGCCGCTGTGACTACCGCCAGCGGAATCTTTGCGTTCGGTACCCGCAGGGCAACGTTGCCGGTGTTGGCCGTCACCTTTAACGGCAGGCGGGAGCCGGCTTTCACGATGATCGTCAAGGGGCCGGGCCAGAATTTCCGGGCCAGCGCATAAAATTCCTCGGGCAGGGGCTTGGCGAGTTCCTCGGCCTGATCGGTGCTGGCGATCAGCAGCGACAGCGGCTTGTGCCGGGACCGCGTCTTGATGTCGTAGACCTTGTCGACCGCGCGCAGATTAAAAGGATCCGCCGCCAAACCATAAAAAGTGTCAGTCGGCATGCCGAGGACTTCCCCGGAACGAATTTGATCCGCGGCATATTTCACCAGGGACGATTCAGGAGTTTCGCTATTAACTTTTAGGATTTCGGCGCGCACGGCGCTCCCTTCTCGATTTCGCTATAGGTTCGATTTAATTCGACCGCGAAACCTACCATAATACGGCAAAACGCTGCAAGATGAGGCAGCAGAGTATGATTCGTCATAGCTTAGTTTCACGATCTCTCCAGGTAATGAAGTGCTGGCAGTCGCAACGTTCGTGAAACTTCGTGTCCTTCGTGGTTCACGGTTTTTTCCTTATGGCCCGAACTTCAGAATTCGCACCCCGCGCTCAGCAGCGACTCCGACGCATTGAGGGCCGCCACAACGCACAAGTGAAGGAGCTGCGCCTGGCGTTCTCCCGCGCTGAACGTACCGAAGATGGCAACTGCGCCATCGAAGGTGTGCGAATTGTTGAAGAGGCTATCCGCAGTGGATTGCGTTTTCGCGCCGTGTTCTTCAAGGAATCGGCGCAAAATCTAGCAGAGCGCCTGCTGCCGCAGATCGGCGCCAACGTCGACACGCTGCTTCTTCCCGACAAGCTTTTTGACGATTCAGTTCCTACCGAGACACCGCAAGGAGTCGCCGCTTTGGTGCGGCTCAAGGAATTTTCTCTGGCGGACGTGTTGGAACGGTTGCAAGTCGGCCCCATCATCGTGCTTGCGGGGCTGCAGGATCCCGGGAATCTGGGAACAATCCTCCGGTCGGCAGAAGCTTTTGGCAGTGCGGGCGTGGTATTGGGCGAGGGCACGGTCAGTCCCTTCAATTCGAAGGTGATTCGCGCCTCGGCAGGATCGGTGTTCCGGCTGCCAGTGATTGTTGGGAAAAATGCAGGTGGGCTGGAGGAGATTTCATCCAAGCTGCGCGCCCAGAGCGTTCGCCTGATCGCAACCTCGTCGCACAAAGGCACTCCGATCGATCAAACGAATCTGACGGGTGCATCGGCAGTCTTCGTCGGAAGCGAAGGTGCGGGCCTGCCCCGCGCCGTGCTCGCGCAGGCGGATGAGTTGACCGCAATTCCGCACACGTCACAGGTAGAGTCGCTGAATGCGGGTGTTGCGAGCAGCATCGTGCTCTATGAATCAGCGCGCCAACGGCGTAATATTTGAAACGCGGTTCTCAAATTTCCAATCGTAGAGACGTAGCTTGCTACCTCTTTGTCGGCAGTGCGTACCAACCCTGAGGACCGCGATGCGGGCGGCAGAGACGCTGCAAGCAACGTCTCGACGACACGTAACGGTCTAGGCCAGTCCTCCGCCGTCCACCACAAGCGCTGCGCCCGTGATCCAATTTGACATTGGACTCGCCAGGAACAAGACAGCATTGGCAATGTCGTCGGGAGTGCCAACGCGTGCCAGCGGTCGATTCGCCGCGTCACGCATAAACGCCTCATTGTCCTCGCCAAGCTGGGCGCACTCGCTGCGCAGCATGGGAGTGTCAACATCTCCCGGACACACGCAGTTCACGCGGATGTCGTGCTTGCCGTGATCGATGGCCATGGCGCGCGTCAGATTGACCGTCCCGCCCTTGGCGGCGCAGTAAGAAGCGGCCCGCGGGCCTCCTTTGAGCGACCACCCGGAACCGATGTTGATGATGCTGCCTCCCCCGTTACGGATCATGTGGGGCACGACTTGGCGAGAGAGCAGGTAAATTCCCTTCAGCGTCACATCGAGCGCGAGGTCCCATTCGTCCTCGGTGAGATCGACGATGTCTTTGCGAATGGCGATGCCCGCGCAGTTGCACAGAATGTCGATCTTGCCGGAGCGCTCGATGACGGTTTGGACAACGCTCCGGCAGTCTGCAGCACTGCGGACGTCGCACTTCAGAAAAGATGCGGTTCCGCCGGAGGCTTCGATTTCAGCAGCGGTCGCGGGCCCTTTAATTTCGTCGATGTCGAGCATGGCGACCGAAGCACCCATCTCAGCCAGGCGCAGGGAAATACCGCGGCCAATTCCTGATGCGGCCCCAGTGACCACGGCAATTTTGTCTTTCAGAGAAAGAAGTTGGGCCGCCAGTTTTTCGATCTCACGATATTCGTTTTTCATTGACCTCGGCCTACGGAGCCGTCTGCGTTTGTTTCAGCTCGAAGACTTACTTCAGTGTCGGATCGTCATCACGACTGCTGTAATGTCCATCAACCAATGAGCCAAAATCAGGGGAGCGAGTCTTCGAGTGCGCAAGTAAATCAGTGTGAAGGCGACAACTCCAGGTACGAACGCAACAAAGCGCCATAGGACCAGCCGCAAGTCCGCCATAAAGGGCAGGAAGCTATGTTGCAGGGCCCACCAGAAACTGACCACAACCACCGCAATCCACCCGCGTCCCGACAGGGCTTGAATTCGTGGCAGCACATAGGCCTGGTAGGTCATCTCTTCCGTTGGCGACCAAACGAGCCACCAGAGACTCAGGCTGTATATGACCGCCCAAGTCGGCAGCACTCTGCCCCCGAGAATGCCCGGGTATACATTCACTTGCATCGTGCCATAGAACATCAGACCGCTCAACAATCCGCCGCCCACAAACAGTGGAAAGACAATCAGAAATAATCCCAAGCCAACCATGAGGTCGTGACCACGCCGCCAGCGGATGGGGCCGATGAGATCGCGTAACGTAATCCCTTCCTGGCGCGTGTAGGTCCACATCAACATCAAACAGCCGACATCAATCAGCGTTCCATAGACGGTCCACCACGCCCCAGCAGAGAGCCATGGCGTAGGGTTGCGTTGAAGTGCGAGGATACCGGCGACGAACCCTTGTGCAACAAACATCAGGGCGCTGCGGCCAACGACGAGCGAGAGTGGCCCGGTCCATGAGATTGTGCCTTGCGCGACACGTGCGAGAACCTGGGATCGCGAATTGGTAAACATCGCAGGATCTCGTACCTGTTCTTGCTCGAGTACTTGTTGACTCACATGAGTCCTTTCTCCTGGCTCCTGTGTACTCCGGGTGCCCGTTACTCCTGGGAATCTGAGTGCATTGTGTGCGGTTGTTGGGCGTGTACGTTGCGGCTCACTAGGAACCATTTGTTTCGAGCGCCTTTGTTGCCGCTTCCAGAGTAGCTTCCACGTCCTCGTCCGTATGCGCCACCGTCACAATCGAATGCAGCGCAGCCGACGGTGACGCATAGATGCCAAACGGAAACAGCGACAGCACAAATTTCTGGAAGGCGGCGCGATCCACGAACTGGCAGAACTCGCGATAGTCATGAATTGCGGCTTGATCAGTGAACATCACCTGAAACATCGGGCCAGCGTTCTGCACGACCACCGCGCGGCCTTTCTTCTCAAATAACTCTTTGTAGCCTTTGCAAAGCCTCTCAGCCACGCGCCATGTATGACGGAACGAGGCGTTGTTGTCGCGGGTGAGCACGCGCAGGTTGGCGCGCGCAGCATGCATACCGATGCGCGATCCGTTGTGGGTCCCGTAGTGCAGAACACCTCCCCACTGCAAGGCGTCCATCACGTCGGCGCGACCCACTAATGCCGCGACCGGCAAACCGCCGCCTAGCGCTTTGCCGAAGGTCACAAGGTCGGGAGACAGTTTGTAGTATTCCTGGCAGCCGCCGGGAGCGATGCGAAACCCGGTGACAGTCTCGTCAAGGATGAAGAGAATCCCGTTGGCCTTCGCGAGCGTTTGCAGCCCTTGCAGATATCCTTCCGCCGGAGGGATCACACCCATATTCGCCATGATGCCTTCCGTGATGATCGCGGCGATCTGACCGGGATGATTTTCAACCGCTCGCTGCAGCGCGGGCAGATCATTCCAGGGCACGACAATCGTGTCGTCGAGCGCGGTGCGATTCAACCCGGAGCTGTCGGGAATTTTGACGGGATCGGTGCGCAATCCGAGCGCGGCCGGCGGCAACACATTGGAACTGACCAGCAGGTCGTCATGCCATCCGTGGTAGTGTCCCTCGAACTTGAGAAGCTTCGGACGCCCGGTGACGCCACGTGCCAGGCGAATCGCTGCCATCATGGCTTCCGTACCGGTATTCGCGAACCGTACGCGCTCGGCGTTGGGAACAATTCGCTTCAGCATCTCGGCCACTTCCAGCTCCACCGGCGTTGCAGCGGCAAAATGCGCTCCCGTGGTGGCGGCTTCGGTAATTGCTTCGACAATCTCGGGATGCGCGTGACCCAATGGCAGCGCACCGAACGCCATCATCCAATCGATGTACTCGTTGCCGTCGACGTCGTAAATGCGCGAGCCGCAAGCGCGCTCCATAAAGATGGGGTGCTTGCCGAAGGTGGCGGGACCACGCGAAGAGGAACTGCTGGCCTCGATCAGCACGCCTAACGTGCGTTCGTAGAGTTTTTTTGACTTTTCCGTGCTGAAAGGCACTCGACCCTCCGGGTCCAGTAGCGCCGGGACTATTCCGACTGTCGCGAGGACGTCGCGCTCTCCACTGCGGCGGCGAGACGCCGCCACAACAGCCGCCGGGCCCGCTGCGCTACGTTCGACCTGCTATGGTACCGCAGAGTCTTCCTTGCCGCTCCTTTCGATCCTCTTCCGCTGGTAACCGTTACCTAATTTGTCCTGCAATTTTCCCGCGCCCGGCCATTCTTACTCTGCACGGCCGCGCCGTCCAAACATCCCCCGAAGAAAGATGTGCATCCGCAGATTCGTTGGAGGGAGGCTTGAACCATGACAAACTCGATTCTCGCCGTAGTTCCGCAGCTCAGACGCTTCGATCTAAGACCGTTTTTTCCCTGTCTACTGGCCGCTTCCATCTGTTGGGGCGCCATTGCCCAAGCGCAAGAAAAGATTATTGAGTCTTCTCACGCCGCGGGATGGGTCGTCATTCCCGTCGAGGAGTACCGCGTGCTGCGGGCAAAGGCTTATCCCGTGGAGCACGATCCCGAACCGCCGCCGCTCGACGCCACGCTAACTCGAGTCGACTACGACCTGCACGTTGCCGGAGACTTGGCGGCGGGGCGGGCCAGCCTTACGGTCGACGTGTTGAAAGATGGATGGGTGCGCGTCCCGGTGCCGGCAGGCCTGTTGGTGCGCGAGGTCAGACTTGACGGCAAGCCCGTGTCACTCGTGCCAGGCGCGCAGGGTAAAGGCGGCACGCATCTCTGCGCGCTACTCTCGCACGCTGGACGCTCGGTGCTGCTACTCGATGTGGATGTCCCCGTCACCGCTTCGGCCGGCGATGAGAGCATGTCGCTGCCGTCCACGGAGTCAGGCGTAACCCGGGCTGCAGTGCTGCTTCCCCGACAAGGGGTCGATTTGAGAATCGGCGGTGGATTGCTTTCCGAAAAATCCGAAGGCCCGGGCGAAACCAAGTGGCTGGCATACGGTCGCGGAAATGAGGCTCTGACTTTCACGTGGAGAAAGAAGACGGAAGATCATCACATCGAACTTCCGCTGCGCTTGCGCGGCTCACTGACCCAACTGACCAGTCTCGCCGAGGACTCGACATCGATCTACGCGGAAGCGAATTTTGAAATCGTGCAAGGTGCGGCCCGCGAGGTGCGAATCCGGCTGCCAGACAAGATCACTGTCAACCAGGTGTCCGGGGCGATGGTCGCTGATTGGGAGATGAAGAACGGTGAACTTGCCGTGACGTTTCTGGAGCCGGTCGAACACAGTGCGCGCTTTGTAATTAGCGGCGAGGCGCGGCTTCCCAAGGACGGCATCATCGACATTCCTCTCTTGCGCCTTCTGAATACCGAGCGCGACACCGGCGGCGTGGCCGTGGAGATCCTTGGCGCCGGCGAGATCAAAGATCAAAAAGCGCAAGGGCTGGAAGACGCTGACGCCACCGATCTTGGTGAGATGGTAGCGAGTCGGCAGTCTCCCGCTCTGGTTGCGTTTCGTGCGCGGTCGGGAGAGGCGGGCACAACGCGATCACTGAGCGTGAACGTCGCGCGCTATGACCAGCAGGCCGTGCTGATGGCGAACATTGAAGAAGCTCGCTACCAGGTATTGATGAGCGCCGATGGAAAGGAACTAGTACAGGCCCGCTACGCAGTTCGAAACAACCAGCGCAATTTCGTGAAGGTGACTCTTCCCGCAGGCGCAACCGTGTGGAGCGTTTCGCTGGCGGGAAGACCGGTTCGTCCGGGACAGTCTCCCGATGGCAGTCTGCTGTTGCCTCTTGAGAAGTCGCACGGTGGCGATGATGCGCCGGCGTTCGCAATCGAAATTCTGTATCTGGCGAAAGCTGCGGCTTGGAACGATAAGGGTCAGGAGAAGGTGACGCTACCGGCGCTCGATCTTCCAATTTCGCGCACCGGCTTATTGCTCTACTACCCACCACTGTTCAAGGTCTCGGCCGAGCCGGGAATATTTCGCACGCAGCAATATGTGAATCCGACTTCCGCGGTGCTGGAGCCACAAATCAGTGCCGCACCGGCGGGTCCAAAACCGTACGACCGACTCGAACAGTACGCGCAGTTGCAGAGCATGGACGCGAAGGCGAAGAAGGACGCCACCCAAGCTCTCCTCGATACATTCAAAGCAAAATCCCTAGCCGGGAAGGTGACCGGCATTTTGCCGATCAACGTTGCCTTCCCGGCATTCGGTCCATCGATCTTCCTGGTCTCAGAACTCACCAGTGAGAACCAGTTTCCCGCTGCACAATTCAGCTTCCAGCGCGACAAAAAGGCAGGTGTGCGATGAAAAACGTATTCGTGATGTTGCTGCTCTGCTGTGTGTGCATGGCGGAAGAAAAGACTACGCTGCCCCTCCCGGATCCCGGCAGCGTCACCCTGACGCTCGACGAATACAACCGGTTAGTGGAACTCGCAGCGAAGCCGCCGAAGAAATCGGACGTCGCGCCGCTTCCCTACTCCGTCAAGCATGCCGACGTAAAACTGCACGTCGAGAATGACGGAGTCCGAGGCACGGTGGAACTCGAGGGAGAAGTCTTCCGCAAGGGCGTGAGCAAAGTTCCGCTGACCAGTGGGATGACCGTGCTTGACGCGCACCAGAACGGCAAGGGGGTCGCGTTGCTCCAGGAAAACGGCACACACATGGCTCTGCTGCCCGGCCCGGGAGAATTTTCGGTCGATCTCGACGCCGGCCTGCCCCTCAGAATCGACGCCGGACGCGCGTCGTTCACGCTACCCGCACCGGCCGCCGGTAGCGTGCAGCTTGCCCTGGTGATTCCAGGCGATCATACGTTCGCCTACATCAACCCGGGCATCATTACGAGTCGCAAATCCGAGAACGGTCACACGGCGATTGAAGCCACGATGGTTCCGGGACAACCTGCGAATATCTGGTGGGCTACCCGCGAAGCTGTGACTCCAACAGTGCCGCGGGAAGTACGGTTCCTTTCGGACGCTAAGACTCTCGTCTCGGTAAGCGAAGCAGAAATGCGATTGGCCGTACTCGCCGACGTCACGATCGTGCGGGGCGAGCCTTCTCAATTCCAAGTTGAGTTGCCGGCCGGCTACGAGGTCACTGGCGTCACCGGGGCTACGCTGGACTCAACGGAAACGAACTCCAGGGTCTTAACGCTTAAGGTAAACGCGCCCGCGCAACGCAGTCATCAGTTCCTTATTTCGTTGGAACGATCAATCAGTGATTCGAAGGCCGATGCGCCGTTCCTCACGTTCAAGGGAGCGCAACGAGAGACCGGAGAGGTGCTGGTCGAGGGCGCTGGCACCATGGAACTCACAGCGACCGAAGGCGGCGGCTTGAAGCGCATGGACGTGAAAGAAGCGAGTCCTTATCTGCGTTCCCTGGCACATTTCCCGCCGCAGGCAGCCTTCCGCTATCACAAGCAGGCCAGTGAGACCCCCACTTTGGCACTGCAATGGGTCCGCTTTCCCGACGGAAGCGTTCTCGCAGCCGTTGCCGAAAGCGCAGTCGTCACCACTATGGTCACATCGGAAGGCAAATCGCTTACTGAGGTGAAGCTGACTGTGAAGAACCAGGCGCAGCCATTCCTGAAAGTCGCCCTGCCCGCAGGCGTCAGCATTCTCTCCGCGGAGGTGGGCGGCGAGCGCGTGAAGCCCGTGCAAGGCCCTGACGGAAGCCGCGTCCCGCTGCTGCGGCCGGGATTTCATCCGACCGACTCTTACACCGTGTCGTTCGTCTTCATGCACTTTGGCGCTCCATTCGCAAAGAAAGGCGGCGCCGAACTCAGCCTCCCGAACATGGACATTCCCATCGACCTGCTGAACTGGGAAGTGTTTCTGCCAGAACAATACAAGGTGAAAGATTTCGGTGGCGATGTCCTCGCCGCGAATCGCATTCCTCAGGCATTTCGCGAAGAAGACGCAATCAACGAAGGGAGAACGCGCGAGGACGCAATTTACAGCAACGCAAGGGTGCAAGGCGCTCCTGGGCAGATGAGCGGTTATGTGGTGGATCCTAGCGGAGCCGTCATTCCGTTCGCGCAAATTACGATCACAGACTCACGAAATCGAAAGTCCCGGACCGCGGTAACGGACGCACAAGGCCGTTGGGTCATCGATGGGATCAACTCTGGGAACTTCAAAGCGCAGGCGGAGATGCAGGGCTTTCGAACCAGCACCTTCAATCTCAACTACGACGCCAAGCAGCCGTCCTTGTACAACTTTCAAATGAAAGTTGCCAGCGCAGCCGAAACCGTAGAAGTCACCGCCAACGCGCCTCAGATTGAAACCCAGTCCGCTCAAAATCAGTCTCACGGCGCTTTGATCCGTGGCTCGGTGAACGGCCGCGACGTCGAAAGCCTGGCTCCCGGCGTTGTCAATCAGAACGCAGCTTCCGTCAATGTCGTGAATCTGCAGCGGCGCGTAGCGGGCGTGCTGCCAGTGGCCATCGATGTGCCGAGGGCCGGCACTTCGTTCAGCTTCGTACGTCCGCTCGTTTTGGATGAGGAGACGAAGGTGACTTTTACTTATAAAAGCAGGTGAACGGATTTTTCGGCCAGAGGCTCCTCGCGAAGAACCACTGTATTTACCGCCTTTTTCCTAATGGCATAGAATGCTAATTCGCGGGGAGCCGTATATGAGCAGTCCTGAGGATTGGAAAAAATGGGAAGGCCGCGTCGACGGGAAATTCCCGCTTCGGCAGTGGCTCGGCGGCTCAAAACATAGCGCGGTTTTCCTCACGGAGCGGCCCGGGCAGGCAAATCAAAAAGTTGCGATCAAGCTGATTGCCGCTGATGCGGAAGCCGACCAGCAACTTTCGCATTGGCGTGCCGCAGCCCAACTCTCTCATCCGCATCTGATGCGCATCTACGACGCCGGACGTTGCCGGCTCGACGGGACGTCTCTGCTCTATTTGGTGACGGAATATGCCGAGGAGGATCTATCGCAAATCCTTCCTCAACGAGCGCTCACCCCCTCTGAAGCAACCGACATGCTTCCCACGCTACTGGATGCCCTCGCCTATTTGCACAGCAAGGGATTTGTGCACGGACGCATCAAGCCTTCCAACGTGCACGCCACGGAGGACCAGCTAAAACTTTCTGCAGACGAGATCGTGCCGTTTGCGGAGGCGAGCCCGGCACGGAGGAGGCGCGACGTTTACGATGCGCCCGAAACGGCAGCCGGAATCGTTTCGCCCACGAGCGATGTCTGGTCCATTGGGGTCATGCTGGTCGCCACCCTGACGCAGAATCTGTCGTTTGAAGACGAAGCGTCGCGCCCCGATCCCACTCCGCCGGAAACGGTTCCGCAGCCATTCCGCGGAATCGCTCGCGAGTGTCTGCATCTTGATCCAAAGCGGCGCTGCTCTCTCGCCGACATACAGGCGCGCCTACAGCCTGCGGCCCGCTCGGTGCCAGTTGAGCCGATGGCGCTTCCCGCTCCCCCTCGCACGGTGAAGCGTGGTCCCATTGTCGCCGCTTTGCTGGTCGGCGCTGTATTGGTCGGTTCAATCATCTTCTTTTCTCGCGGAAAGACTGGATCCACTCCAGTCGCCTCTACCAGCGAGCAATCTGCCAATCAAACGCCGCCAGAGACCGCGTCGGAACCTGCAAATCCCAGTCCAGCAGTGCCCAAGCCCGCTGCGCCCAACCCGACGACCGCAGCTCCGAAATCAACGGGTGTCCCTGGGGGTGAGGTCGTACATCAGGTCCTGCCTGAAGTTTCTCAGAGGTCGCGCAACACGATTACGGGTACAGTCAGAGTCGGAGTACGAGTGCAGGTAGATGGGTCCGGCAAAGTGACTGAGGCGAAGCTGACTTCCCCCGGCCCAAGCAAGTATTTTGCGGACCTGGCCTTGAAGTCGGCGAAGGAGTGGGAATTTGCGCCTGCGGAAGTGGATGGAAAGCCAGTCCCGAGCGCATGGTCGCTGCAGTTTCGGTTCACGCGCTCGTCGATTCAGGCTTCGCCGGAACGCATCACCCGTTAGCTTTTGTCCCGAGTCGTAGTTTCCACACGATCTGCCGTACCATCCCAAGCAGGAGCTTCGCGTCGTACGCTTCCATTTTGAAACGCAGGATCAGGCTGCGGGCTTTCTTCTCAAACATGGCGTCGGTTCCGGGCTTCACGTACCCGCTGACGCGCAAGGCCTCCAGCAGATTCTCTGTAATCTGCTCGGTTGCCCCGGCGGTGGCCGGCTGGAATTCGCTGGCCGCGATTTGGAGTGGCGCGCTCCGGGCCAGTTCGTAGAGGCACACCGCTACGGCTTGCCCCAGATTCATCGAGATGTTTTTCTCTTTCGTGGGGATGTTCAGCAGCCAGTGGCAGTGACTGAAATCTTTATTCGTCAGCCCGATTTTTTCGGAGCCGAAAAGGATCGCAGCCCGATCCGTCTTCAGTTGCTGGCGGATCAGGCCGCCAGAATTGTCGTCCAGGCGATGAACCGGGTGTTGCAGTGCTCGGTTGCGCACGGCGGTCGTCCCCACCACCAAAGTACAATCGGCAACGGCCTGAGCAACGGTCTTGAATTCTTCCGCCGTTTCGAGCAGATCAGAGGCGCCCACCGCGGAGCGAGCCTCGCGAAATCCATCCGTGTAGGGATTCACGAGACGTAGACGATGAGCCCCGAAATTGCTCATGGCCCGAGCCGCGGCACCTATGTTCAAAGGATTGCGAGGGCGCACCAGCACAACCACCAGACCGTCTAGTTCTAAGAGTTCCGCCAAGGGCTCAATTTTACGACAGCTTTCGCCGCGGTGGATGGGTTGTGCATTCTGTGCCGGGTAAGAAAAAACGCCCGCACGAGCGGCGGGCGTTTCCAATTTCGCAGGCTGAAGTTATCGCGCGGGAAACAACTTTCGACGCAGTGCCCCGGCAAAGGCGATCGATCCTGTTCCGAACAAGGCCAGTGTCGATGGCTCCGGCACCGTCGACCCCACGGTTGTATCGCCGCCAGAAATCGAAGTTGTGCCGTTGAAGAACCCCTTGCCCGTGTTGATGGTCAGCTGCACGGTAACACCATCAACGTTGGAACCGCCCATCATTCCCGTGACTACACCCGTCAGCGTGTAGTTGTGGGTTCCGTTCGCCAAAGTCGTCAGCGTCCAGGTCACTGATCCGGAGAACGTTCCCGAAAACAAGACACCATTGGGAAGTCCGCCCGTGCCGTTGCCGTCGACTTCAAACGTTCCGCCACTGGCGAAAGTTCCGCCCATGGCCAACGTGCCGCTCGACAAAGCTCCGGTGGTGAAGCTAACGGAGCCCAAGTCTCCGGTGGTCAGTCCGCCACCGTTGAATCCGGTCACCGCGATCAACATGGACCCGCTAAGCGAGAGGCCCGCAGTTGTTCCCGTCAGCGTGCCTCCGCTATTGCTGAAGTCGGTGCCGCTATTGGCAAAACAGAAATTTGGAAGAAACAGGCATGACAGCAACAGGGCCGGTAGAAGAAGCTTGCCTGACAAGCGCATTGCGCGACTCCTCGACGAGGGATAGTAAATCCTAAAAGCTCAGCAGACGTAGCGGCGCGTCGGAGAAGCCTGTAAAGGGTAGGGCAAACGACAGTTCTCGCTCCATACAGGATTTCCTGTAATGAATAGTCTTCAGTTGTAATCCTCCCATGTTTCCACGGTCCCGCCAAGCGTCTCACTGGAATTGAGAATGCCCGCTTAGAGAGGAAAGCCGCGAGCAAGCAGGCTTCCGTATTGGGATCTGGCGTGAAATCGGAATTGTAAAAAAAATGTCAAAAGAGCCCATCTAGAACCTGTTCTGAGCTCAAACCATTGTAAGCTTCAGGAGTCGAGCTACTTCCGGTGGGGATAATGATTCAAAGGGACCGGAAGTCTTCCCCTTGCCGACTACAGGACATTTCTATGGGCAACCTTGCTGCACCACTGAGTTCCGCGAGAACCGTTACTCCCACTACATCCGCACGGCCAATCGGCCGGATTCTCGTCGTGGAAGACGATCCGGCTGTTCAGAAGGCACTGCGGCGCCTGTTCGAGACCGAAGGGTATTCCGTCGAGACTCAGTCCGATGGCAGGTCCGCTCTTGACAGTTTCCAGTCTTCTGCCCCCGCCGCTGTCGTGCTGGACCTCCGCCTTCCCAAAGTTTCGGGACGAGATGTTTGCAAAGAGATCAAGGCTATGGCGCCGACGGTGCCGATCGTCGTGCTCAGCGCAGCCAGCGACGTTTCCGACAAGGTGCTTTTGCTCGAACTGGGAGCAGACGACTACGTAACCAAACCTTTTAGTCCTCGGGAGTTGCTGGCCCGTGTAAGGGCGGCTCTGCGCCATACCGCGCGCGCCCCTGAGGTTCAGGTCTTCAGTTTCGACGGTATCTCCGTCGATTTCAAAAAGATGGAAATCAAGCGTGACGGCCAAGTCGTGGTCCTAACGGCGCAGGAATTCAAGACCTTTCAATTCCTGGTGCAGAATGCCGATCGCGTCATTAGCCGCGACGAACTTCTCAATGAAGTTTGGGGCTACCAGAACTATCCTTCGACCCGGACAGTCGACAACCACATCCTGAAACTGCGCCAGAAGCTGGAGAAAGATCCGTCGAGCCCGGTACACTTCCGCACGGTCCATGGCATGGGTTACAAGTTTGTTTGCTGATTCCCGTGAACCTGCCTCTTGAACCCGTGCATTATTCCTCCCAACCCGATTCTGCTAACGGGCTTTTGCCACGGCTTCGACTGCGCACACGCTTTTTGTTGTCGATGCTTCTAATCACCGCAGCGCTGACAACAACGAGTCTTTTTCTGGTACAGCGAAGTATTCGCAACAATGTCCGGCAGAGCATTGCGGTGAATTTACGGAATTCGGTCGCGGCGTTTCAGGATTTTCGTCATGAGCGCGAGACCATGCTGACCAGCGATGTGGCTCTGCTGGCCGACCTGCCGATCACGCGGGCCATCATGACCAGCCCTGATCCGGTGACGATCCAGGATGCGTCGCAGGACATTTCCCAGATCGCGGCTAGCGATTTGTTTGTCATGGTCGACCGCAAGGGTCAGGTCGTGGCTGTGCATACCAAGACACCGGGGTTCACAAAAGAGGCAGCCGAAAAATATTTCCAGCAATCTCTCGATGAGGAGCGCGGAGAAACGAGCCATTGGTGGCTGGGCGACCATCACCTCTACCAGACGTTTATCCAGCCGATCTACCGCGGTTCCAGAACCGATGGCACGCTGCTCGGCTTCCTTGTGATTGGATATGAAATCGATGACCGGCTGGCGGCGGAAGTAAGCAAGGTGGCGGGCAGCCAGGTGGCTTTCTCTTGCGGAAACGAAATTGTAGGCACGACGCTGATGCCGCCGCAGACCGAAGGCGGAAGCATTGAGGCGCTGATCGCAGGGACGGCGCATGACGATCCGCGAGATATCGAGATTGGCAGCGAGCGCTTCCTGGCCACCTCGCTTGTCCTCTCGGGCTCGCGATCAACACCGGTTCGATTAAGTGTTCTCGGCTCTTACGATCAGGCTACAAAGTTTGTCGATCAACTGAATCGGTATCTGCTCCTGCTGGGCTTGGCCGCAATCATCGTTGGCAGCGTGCTGGTGTTCGTAATTTCGCACACTTTCACGCGGCCACTGGGGAGCCTGGTGGCTGGAGTTCGCGCCCTGGAAGGTGGCGACTTCCATCATCCCCTGGATTCCCGTGGCGGGGACGAGGTCGCTGAATTGACACGCGCATTCGATCGCATGCGCGCGAGTTTGCTGAAGAGCCAGCGCGACCTGCTGGAATCGGAACAACTTGCCACCATCGGACGCATGGCCAGTTCGATTTCCCACGATCTGCGTCACTCCCTCGCAGCCATCGTCGCCAATTCCGAGTTTCTGTGTGACAGCCATCTCACGCCCGTGCAGCGGGAGGAGTTGTACCAGGAAGTTCGCACCGGGGTGAACCTGATGACCGACCTCATCGATTCTCTGCTGGAATTCGCACGAACCCGCGAATCCCTGAATCCTGCTTACGCCAATGTCGCGGAGACAATTCAACGGTCGGTGCTCGCGGTTCGCCTTCATCCCCGACATCACAACCGCGCCATCGATGTATTGTGTGGGACCCAAGTCTCAGGGTGGTTTGACCAGCGCAAACTGGAACGCGCGCTCTACAATCTGTTGCTGAATGCATGCGAGGCGGCTCCTCCACTGGGTGGCAAGGTGGAGGTCACGGCAGCTGAAGTCGCGGGCACCATCACGATCTCGGTCGCCGATAACGGTCCCGGCATCGCAGAGTCGATTCAACACCGGTTGTTCCATCCTTTTGTCAGTTACGGTAAGGAAAACGGCACCGGGTTAGGACTGGCGGTGGTGCAGAAAATCGTTCAAGATCATGGCGGCGAGATTGTGGTGGAACGCACGGTTCAGGGCAGAACAGTTTTCCGGATCGTACTGCCCGGGCGCCTGCAGGAAAGTTTCCACAGCGCCAACGATAGCGCCGTGGTCGTATCTTCGCTCGTGCCCGCGCAGCGGGAAGACGCCAGACAAAATTCGATTTCGCATCCGGGCCCATAGGCACAAATCCTCTCTTCACTAGTGCCTGATCCCCGGGTGGTGTAGGAGGACGGTGTGAAGAGCCTTAGGACTTCTGCGGTTCGCAAGACTGCATTGGCGGTTGCCGCGTTCGTTCTATTCAGCATGCCTGGTCGCGCCCAGGACACGACTGCAATTGCTGCCCCACCCCCACGGGTTGACGCGGCAACCGCCGTTCGTGACCTGCAGGATCAGGTCCGTCAACTTCGGAGTCTGGTGGAAGAAATGCGAGCCGAAAATGCCGAGTCCCGCGCCGAGATGCACCAGTTGCGTCAGGACTTGCAGTCAACACGCGCATTGCTGGAGCGACCGACAACGACGCCGAACGGCGCCGAGGCAAACACCATTGCCGCCGCTCCGCCAGAAGGCAAATCTCCGACGCCCACAAACACCACCAATTCCGCCAACGCGCAGGGCGAAGCCCCTCTCGAAGAACGAGTACAGAAACTGGAAGAATCGACCTCTCTCATCGGCTCGAAAATCGACGAGCAGTATCAGACGAAGGTTGAGAGTGCATCCAAGTATCGAGCCCGACTTCACGGGATCGTTCTGATGAACGCTTTCCGCAACGTGGGCAGTTCCGATAACTTAGACTTTCCAACCTACTCCGAGCCAGTCCGCAGAGCTTGGCCCGCAGCCACCGTCGGAGCCACATTCCGTCAGTCAGAACTAGGCCTTGAAATCTTTGGGCCACACATCGCAGGAGCGAGAACCTCGGCTGACATTCAGATGGATTTCTCAGGAGGCTTCCCGGGGACCGGCAACGGCGTCGATTTTGGAATCGTACGGCTGCAAACTGCGAATCTGCGCTTCGATTGGGAAAACACATCCGTAGTAGCGGGGCAAGATGCGTTGTTTATCTCGCCCTTGTCGCCAACTTCGTTCGCCTCACTGGCGACGCCGACGTTCGCCTTTGGAGGAAATCTGTGGGCATGGACCCCGCAGTTTCGCGTCGAGCACCGCTTCTCGGTGTCTGACCAACAAACGATCACGATGCAGGCGGGAGTTCTCGACAACCTGGATTGGGAAAATCCTCAGGATCCCTTTTACCGTTCGGCACAGGCAGGAGAACTTTCCGGACAACCCGCCTACGCATTTCGCACGGCATGGTCACGCCCTGTGAACGAGCATCCTCTCAGCTTCGGAGTGGCCGGCTATTACGGTCGCCAGGATTGGACGTGGGCCCGCTACATCGATGCATGGGCCGCAATGGCGGATTGGCAGATTCCAATTCTCCCGCGCCTCGCCCTCAGCGGTGAATTCTATCGCGGGCGCGGCATAGGCGGACTCGGCGGAGCGATCGGGCAAAGCATCGTCTACGGCGGAGATCCTATGTCACCTTTTAGTCCGATCCGCGGACTGAATACTGCCGGCGGATGGAGCCAGCTAAAGTTCCAGATAACTCCCAAGCTGGAACTGAACGGCGTATTCGCCGAAGACGATGCCTTCGCCGGCGATGTGCGCGGCTTCGCTATCGATGTGGACAACCCTGGTGGCCCCATTCTCGGAAGAAATCGCGGCGCACTTGGCAACGTGGTGTTTCGTCCTCGTTCCGATCTAGTGCTTTCTGCCGAGTTCCGGCGATTGCACACATTTCCCATTTACAGCGAGGCGAGCACAACTAACCAGGTCAACCTCTCGGTGGGGATCCTATTTTGAGGACACGCTCCATTCATCCCGGATTGTTGTTCCTGGCGATGCTCTGCGCTGCCATTTGCGCACCCGCTCAGGAAGCATTGAAGGGACACGTCAACCTAACTAAGAATGGCCATCCGTTGCCGAACGCTTCTCAAGCGGTCGTCTGGCTGACACCGGTTGGAACGGCATTCGAGCCTCCCCGACAGGACCCCTCCAGAATTCCGCAACTCGTGCAGAAGAACAAAAGCTTTCAGCCTTCGCTGATCGTGATTCCGGTTGGCGGCAAGGTCGAGTTTCCCAACCACGATCCGTTCTTTCATAATGTGTTTTCGCTGTTCGAGGGCAAGCGCTTCGATCTCGGGCTTTATGAAAGCGGAACGACAAGGTTTGTCCAGTTCGACAAGCCTGGCGTGTCCTTTATCTTCTGTAACATTCACGCGCAGATGAGCGCGGTAGTCGTGGCCTTGGCTACGCCGTATTACGCGATCTCGGATTCGCGCGGGGAGATCAACATTCCGAATGTCCCGCCGGGTCGGTATGAGCTGCAGGTATTTCATCCCGCGGTCGCGCCTGATTCGCTACGCGCCTTAACTCGCGAGATTACGGTTTCCAGTTCGGACGCGTCGATCGGGACCTTCACCTTGACGGAGACCGATGTCACCATCGCCCACAAAAATAAGTACGGCCGCGATTATGATCGCCCGGCACCAGATAGCCCGGCGTACGAGCGGCCGTGATTGTCGGGAGTAATTAGTCCGGGAAGAAACCGCGCTCGGAAACTCTTCCCAGAAATAGAAAGGGCGTGCCAGTTCGCACGCCCTTCCCGCCTCTGTCTTACTTCATTTACAGCAACTTGTCCGTAGACACGCTGCTTGTAACGCCTGTTAGTGACGGCCACCGCTGGAATGGCCACCGCCCGAGGAGTGTCCACCACCACCGCCACCACCGCTCGAGTGTCCACCACCGCTGGGCGCACTCACATGACCACCTCCGCGATAGCTCGGCGCACTATGCGAACCCCCGCCGTAGCTCGGCACACCTCGAGATCCGCCATAACTCGGCACTGATCGCGGAGCACTATAGCTCGGACCAGCGCGCGGTGCACTATAGCTGGGCCCGCTGTTGCGCGGAGCGCTCGGGTAACTGCCCCGCGGGTAATTTGAAGGCGGCCGCACGATCGGTTGCCGCATATCCAACTGCTGGCGCGATGATGATCCGCGACCGTAATTGGTCGGATATGAACTGTTACCTCGCGGCTGTACGGAGGTCGGAGCCGTACGATTCCAATAGTTGCTGCTGCTCCGCGGTAACGACGACGGTACGCTCGATGGCCCTCTTGAAACGTCGCTGTGCGATGGTGGCGTGAACGGGCGAAACCCGCCACCGTTGTTTGTTGGAGGCTGGCTGGTGCCGCGCGGCCCTTCCATCGTGCGCGAGTTCATGCCTGAACTCGCCCCTTCCGAACTCGACAAGCCTGACGAGCGACTGCCCCCGCTCGGCGGGGTAAGAGGACGGAAGCTGCCACTGTTACCTGCTGGAGACTGGCTCGTGCCTCGTGGCGATGGAACGTTTGACGAGCCCGTGCTCCTGGAGTTCGGATTCACCATACCCGTCCGCTCCGAGCCGCCAAGGTTCGACGCCCGATTGTTGCCGGTCGGCGGATTGAATGAACGGTATCCGCCACTATTTTGAACTGAGGACGGCTGGTTGACCGCACTCCGGTTCGAAGGCGTACCTGCGCTCGGCCGCTGCATGTTTGTGCTCGCAATCGGGCCGCGAAATCCTGAAGGCTGGCTGGTATTCACGCGCCCGCCAGCTGGAACTACGCCGACGTGGCTCTGCTGCATCGTCTGCCGCAGGCTTGCGGTCTGTTGCTGGAACGACACCGGTCGCGCCACATTGTTATGGGTCCCGAAAAAGCGCTGCGAACCACCACTGCGCACCGTGGACGGCGCTGCCGCTCGACCACTGGCCGACAAACTCGCGCGTGATGGAACCACGGGTAAGTTGCCCGCCATCATGCGTGCACCACTGATCTGCGCGCGGCTGGCTGGCACCGCCGTAATACGCCCCGCCCCGAAGTGCGCCGCGTTCACCGTCGAGAGAGCCCGGCCCACGTGGTCGTTATGCAGGTTCGCGATATTCGAGTACCGGTTTCCGCCATGCAGGGGTTGAATTCCTCCGTAGCGATAGTTGTTGTGAATGTTGTACACATTCACTACGCCGAACCGTCCGCGATATCCACCCCACCACGGATGAAAGTAATCGCAAGGGCCGATCGGAAGCCATCCGAATCCACCCCAGCCGCCGAAGCCTACGCCGAATCCAAAGCCGCCGCCCCAACCGAAGAATGAAACGTAGGCCGGCGCCCAGAACGGGTTATAGCCTGCATACACCGGTCCAGGCCACCAGGCCCAGGCATGACCATAAGGAAACCAGCGACCGTAGTGATAGGGCGCCCATCCCCAGGGTTCGTAGCCAACCCACGTCCAGCCGTAGTATGGCTCGTAGGTCCAGTTTCCATTGCGATACGGAACCCAGCCATCGGGCTCATTGGGGACCCAAACGTCGCCGTAGTCTGGAACGCTCTGCCAACGTCCATAGGCGTCAAGATCCTGCGATCCGGTGTAGCGGCGGTTGGTGTGGCGCCACGAATTAGCGTCGCGAATGAGATGATCGCGATCGCTGTTCCAGCGATCCCAATCGTCCCGATCAGGAGCCTGAGAGATTTTGTATTGCGCGGAGCTGCTATCGCCGCGCACCGTCGCCATATCTCCGGCGCGAATCTCCGTGCTTCCGTCGGGAGTCGCAATCTGCGCTTCACCCTGCCGCACGATTACAATTGTGTCCCCGTCAGGATGCACCTCGATGCGAAACACTCCGTCATGATGCGACGGATGAATCGAGATGTTCGGAGTATCGATCTCCGGCTCTGCTTCACTGTCCTTCGAGACAACGTAATCTGCAATGCCCTCGCCCAGCTGAATCTGAATCTGTTTGTGGGTGAAGTTGACGATGTTGACCTTGGTATTCGGTCCCAAGCGAAGGGTGTTGGCGAAATCGAGTTGTAACTCAGAGCGTGCATTGTCTCCGGTCGAGACCTTGTCGCCGCCCATTACCGGCTGATTCAATACAACTGCCGACCAGTCACCGGAATCGCCGCGCTGAGTAGATACATCGCCCCGCATCAAGCTGATACGTGCCACACCCTGATCCGACTGTGCCGGAGCTTCCCCCGACGGCCCTCCGGGTTGAGCGTCGGTGGGCTGGGCGTCGGAAGGTTCTGCGTCGTAGGACTGGTCGTCCGGAGAAGCGGACTGTCCCATCTCCATGGGAGCGCTCGGCTGCTCCGTAGGCCCAGGGCCCTCCTCCGTTGTTTGCGCCAAGGTCCGGACTGACATCAAACCCGATACCGCCAAAACTAAAACTGCAAAGCTTGCTAAGAATCTGCTTTTCATGGCCCACCTCTCCGAACCGATCCAAAACTCCACAAGAAGAAATTTGACATAAAGGGAGTGGCAACTACCATGCCAAAAGGGGGGAAGAACTTCAACAATAACTCGTTTGTTTTCAGCAGGAAAGTGGACACTCAACTCGCAGAAAACACCTCTATTTCGGGAAGTTGGCCAACCTCAACCAAGGCTGGTGGTATTCGGCCACTTCCGTCTCTCCGCTACGGCGGGGCGAGGGATCGGGCAAAACCCTAGCTCACAGAAGGCTTTGCGCGGCTCGATCGATACAGTCGTTAAGTGGAATTCTAGGGTGGTGAGGGTATTGTGGGAAGGATTCGCGGCTATGTAGCTTAACCTACATAGCATTCAGACAGAAGCTGTAGCGCCGATGGCAGTCCGAATCCTCATCGCCGACGATCAGGAGATGATCCTTAGAGCTTTGCGGACCCTGCTCGAATCGACTTCAAAGTTTACGGTCTGCGGCACCGCGTTGAACGGCTCGGAGGCCGTGATCAAGGCTCGCGAACTTCGCCCGGACGTCGTTATTCTTGATCTGGCGATGCCCGTGATGAATGGACTAGAGGCGGCACGGGAGATCGCTCGCATCCAACCCGCCACCCCGGTTCTGCTCTACACCATGTCCGACCTTCCCCATGTCCGACTTGAAGCCGCAAGCGCGGGCATTCGCGAAGTGGTGGGCAAGTCAGCCGCCCCGCAAGTCCTACTCGACGCAGTGGAAAGAGTATTCAGCAGTCCCTTGCCAAACTTTTCGGATGGAGTTCAAAGGGAACTTCCACTTGCCGTCACGTCCACCGACGGTCCCCGAGGCAACGCAGGGACGCAACAGACGGATATCTCCAAGATGGATGGCCGTAAGGCATTCTGACTAGAATCGGCATATCCGCTTTTTCGCCTCTATGTTTGCAGTTTGCTCCGATGTGCTTCGAACATGTTCTGTCGCTTATCCCACAGACGTGAAGCGTCCGCTTAGTGGATAGTAGGCGGCGTGCCCCGCGCCGGTGTTCGAGCCAGAATCGTATCGCCACAGAAAACACCGGCACTCGGCAATCAGAATCTCATCCTGTTGTCCCTTGATGCCGACGAGCAAAAAGTGCTGGCGCCGCATCTGCAACCGGTTTCGCTCGCCCGGCAATTGATTTTGGAGGAGCCCGGAGTTCCCATCGGGTTTGGCTACTTCCCAAGCTGTGGTGTGATTTCCATGGTGGTTGGCGTCAGCGACGGAAAAATGGTGGAAGTCGGCATTGTCGGGAGGGAGGGTTTCATCGGAGCCCCTCTGGCTGGAGGCCTTACGAAGACACCGCATCGCGCCCTGGTGCAAGTGGCAAGCGAAGGTTATCGCATCAAAGCAAGCATTCTCCAGCAGGTATTGCCATCGACTCCGAAGTTGCGCATTCTGCTTACGCGCTATGCACTGGTGCAAGGCATGCAACTGGCGCAAACGGCGGCCTGCAACCGCCTGCACGGTTTGGAACAGCGCATGGCTCGTTGGCTGCTGATGATTCAGGACCGCGTCAACTCCCCGATCTTGATGACGACACACGAACGGTTGGCCACCCTGCTCGGAACAGACCGCCCCAGCGTCAGCCTGGTGGCCAGTTGGTTTCAAAAACAGGGCATTATCGAATATCGGCGAGGCGTCGTGAGAGTCCTGAGCCGCCGAAAACTGAAGGAAAGCGCCTGCGAATGCTATGAAGTCATTCACGAATACTATTCGCAGCTTGGCCTGAAATAAGCGCTCCGAGCTTGGCTGAGTCTTCGGAGGGGTGGCAGGAACTGCTCCCACTGCCAACCTCCTCCCTAACGTTCACATCCAAATTGTCATGCCGAAGGATGGCAACGAACGTGACGCCGTCATACCGAATCACATCCTCCGGTCGATACCCAAAGCTGAATACGATGTCCTGTACCCGCATCTGGAACCGGTGTCGCTGCCGTGGCACCAAGTCCTTCACCAATCTCATCAACCGATCGTATGGGGTTACTTTCCAAATGGCGGCGTGGTGTCGCTCATCGTTCCGATGAATGACGGGAAATCGGCGGAGGTGGGAATGGTGGGCCGGGAAGGGTTCGTTGGGGCACCTCTGGCCGGAGGCCTTGATCGCAGTCCGCACGTGGCGATGGTGCAGGTCGGAGCGATAGCCATAAGAATCGAGGCCCGCGCGTTGCAGGAAATTCTTCCTGCCGCTCCCCACTTGGCGACTCTCTTGACGAGATATGCGCTCGTGCAAGGAATGCAGTTGGCGCAAACCGCCGCCTGCAACCGCCTGCACAATCTGGAGCAGCGCCTCGCGCGCTGGCTGCTCATGAGTCAGGACAGGGTCTGCTCGAATACGCTTCCTTACACGCACGACCTTTTGGCCGTCATGTTAGGAACCGATCGGCCCAGTGTTTCGGTCGCTGTCGGCGAACTGCAAGCAAAAGAAAGCATCCAGCCAGGTCGCGGTAAGGTGGAGATTGTGAATCGCAATCTCCTGAAGAAATCGAGTTGCGAGTGCTACCAGATCATTCAAGAATATAACCGCGAACTCGAACCCGAGTTGACGGCATCGTGAATCGCGTCGTCCTATCGAAAACCGTCGCCCCGGTAAAAGCAAGCCGGATAGCTTCACATTAAGAAGCCCTAGTCCGGCTCGGCTAGAAGCTCCCCGAGGCGATCGAAGCGGGCCTCCCAAAGTGACCGGCGATCGGCGATCCAACGCTCGACGACAGAGAATCCTTTAGCTTCGATCCGACAGGTTCGGACGCGTCCAACTTTTTCGGAGCGCACCAGACCACTCTTCTCGAGAATCTGCAAATGCTGGACGACCGCGGCAAGCGTGATGTCGAGCGGCTTGGCCAGCCGAGAAACCGTAATTGGGCCTTTGCTCAACTTCTCGATCATCGCCCGGCGAGTGGGATCGCCCAGGGCGTGGAAGACGCGATCGACATGAACTTGTTGACTAAGCATGGGTCCCTTTATTCATCGGTGCTTGCCCGGTAGTCACATCAGTGAGCAAAAGTCTTTTCCAGATTGTCCAGCAACTTGCGCCAACCCTCTTCACGAATTTGCGGACCATCAGCCCCTTCGAAGAATGCCGCCTGTTCCGTGAAGATCAGGTCCGTACCTTTCGGGGACGGCACCAGTTCCGTGGTTGCGTGAGATGATGAGAAGCGATGATGTCCGAGCGTCATGGTGTAAGCAATCACGATGCGGCGGTTGGTCACAATGTCAAGGTAAACCGTATCGTTGGTGCAAGTGGCGCCTTGGGTCTGGAAGCTCGACCGTTCGCGGCCGCCAACCCGAAAGTCCATTGCAAACGTCTCCGGCTGGAATTCCTTGTCGCTCGTAAACCAACGGCGTTTCTTGGCCGGATCGGAGAATGCTGCGAACACTCGCTCCGGCTTCGCGCGATAGCTGCGCTCAATCACGAAGGTAGCGTGAGTTACCGAGCGCTCTTTCATGTTTCATTTCTCCTTGCTGGGACGATCTGTCTTGACGCCCGCCAGCGTTGTTCACTTGGGCAAGCCTTCCACAAAGTCCTCGAGCACGTGGTTAAATTTCTCTGGATCATCGACAAACAGCGCGTGACCGTCGCCATCGAATCGCTCCAGCTTGAGCCTGTCGCCGAGTTTTAATCTCAGATAATCCGCACTCATTTGCGACTCGGGCTGGTAGGCGAAGAGTACTGGCCGATTGATTCGAGCTAAGCCGGGTGAAAAATCGCTGACGGCAATCATGTTGTAAATGAGGAGAGCCGCGGTGTCGGCCGGAACCTGGATGGAAGCATCGACTAGATTTCGCACATACTCGTCGCTTTGGGGCTTCTTGAACATGCTGCGGACGAAGCCCTCCGCTTGCTTCCGGCGATCCTGTTGCAGCTGATTCATCCACCCCGAGATGACGGCAAACATTTCTGTGCTCAGCTTTTCCGAAAGAAATCCGTCAACCATAACAATCCCGCCGACGTTGTCGGTGCCGAACTGTTCGGCATATTTCACCAATTCGCCGCACGCCATCGACCAGCCAACTAGGATCGGTTGCTTCAGTCCCAAACGGTCAACGAGTTCTTTGTAGTCACGGGAGCGGGTTTCAGGCAGGTGTCCAAACGTTGGCTTTTCGCTTTCACCCTGCGAGCGCGGATCTACTGTAATCACGTGGTATTTCTTCGAGAGTTCGTCGATTTGTTTCTGCCAGATCCAGGCGGGCATCGTCCATCCCGGAATCAAAACAATCGGGCGACCGGAGCCCGACTCGAGGTAGTGGATCTTGATGCCGTCGGAGGTCGTGAAAAAATTGCTCTTCACCGCTTGGCCAAGAAGGCTCGAAGCGGTCAAGGTGTACAACAGCACGACCGCCACTCTGGTTCTCATGCTGCGCCCCTATCCTGGCCCTTGCTTCATTCCTCGGGCTCGTAGCAAAGATAGACCTTACCATTGCCGAAGGTCCGCGTCTTGGTCAACTTCAGATTTAGCGGCTCTCTGATGCCGTCGAACATACTGTGGCCCTTGCCCAGGGCTACCGGATCCACAATCATCTGATACTCGTCGATAACGTGCTCAAGAGCCAATTGCTGGATGATGCTGCCGCTACCCAGAATCGCCATCCCCGGTCCGGGTTCGTTTTTCATCCTTCGAACTTCTGAAACAATGTCGCCTTTCACCAGCTTGGTATTGTTCCATAGCGCTTCCTTCAGCGTTCTCGAAAACACAACCTTCGACATGCGGTTCATCCCCTTGGCGACGGCTGGATTGTGTTGATCGGCAAGCGCCGTGGGCCAATAGCTTGCCATCAATTCGTAGGTCACTCGTCCGAACAATAACTGGCCGTCTCCGCTCGCGTTTTGAGCAACAAAGGCGGCGTACTCAGGATCTTCGTTACCCTTATGAGCCCAGCTGAAGTCCCCCTTGGGTCCTACGAAATATCCATCGAGCGAGATGTGATTGAAAGCGATGAGTCTGCGCATGGATTCTGCTCCTCTCGGCGTTTCGATGCATGACGGCTTGCATCATTTGTTTAGTACACACTTAAGTATTAACCGCCTTTGACTGACTGTCAAGTAGTTACTTAACTATTGCGAATGGTTAATGACACCCCTCTCGCGCTCGGAATTATTTGGACGCCGCAGCTCGACCCAGCTCCCGCCACGTGATCAGCTTGATATTTTGTTGCTTGAGGGTTTCGCGGAACTGGTCGCTGCTGAAGAAGTCGTAGTCGCGCTGCCTCCAAGCCGCGCCCCACGTCGCGCGTTCTCGGGTGGCGGCGCGCAGTTCCTCATCGTCAAAGCCCGGATGGATGACGAACTCCGTCACCCCCGGTTGCAGGTGCTTCAGCGCGTTGAGATAGAACTCAGCCCACTTTTCTGGCCGGACATCCGGCTCAATCGTCACTGTATGGTCCACCACAATGTCCCGCGCACCAAGACTCGCCTGGAGGTATGGATGATCCGCGAACCAGTCACGCGTAACGAACAGCGGTAACTGGTAATCATGCGCCACGCGCAGCATGGCGTCGAATAGTTCTTTCCCATTCATGATTAGCCGGTACTGGTGCGAATCGAGATGCGTCGGACGCACGCCCATCGCCAGAGCCCGTTCAACCTGTGCGCGCAGTTCAATCTCGACCTCCTTCGGGTTGACGCGCTGGTTGGGTTGCCAGTCGTGATGAAAATATCCATTCTGATCCGCGAGGCTCGGCACCTTGTCGGCCGACGCGACAGGTCCCCAGCGGTAATACACGCGCTCGCTCGTGAGGGTAAGGTGTAGTCCAAAATCCGCATCCGGATGTGATTTGGCGTAGTCAGCAATCTCCGGGAACCAGGGGCACGGCACCATCAAGCTCGCGGAGTTGATCGTCCCAGACTCCAACGACTTGATGGCAGCAGCGTTTACTGCATGCGTTTCGCCCAGATCGTCGGCGTGGACGATGATGAACTTCGTGCCCGCGGGATATCCGAGGCGTTCCGCGAGAGTTTGCGCGAACAGTACGGATGGCAGAAAGACCAGGCCAGCAACGAGGGTTCGTAGAACCTGAGGTGGAATCATCGCCGACCAGTAAACCACAGTGCCGCCTATGCTGAGGAGAGTGGCTCTATTCGGACTTGTCAGATTCGTCGGCAATGCCGATTTTAGACAGTCGGTAACGTAAGGCATTCCGTGAAAGCCCGAGCAATCGCGCGGCTTGGCTCTTGTTGCCGTTGGCGCGGCGCAAAGCCTCCTGCACCATCTCGTCCTCCCATTGCTCCAGCGTCATGCCGTCAGGAAGAAAACCCCCGCCTCCGTTCAACGTTTTCGTGGGACGCAAGTCCAGATGAATGTCGTCGGGACCCAGCACGCTGCTCTTCGCCAAGGCGCATGCGCGTTCGACAATATTCTGCAGCTCGCGCACATTTCCGGGCCAATGATAATTGACGAGAATCCGCATCGCCTCCGGTGTAATGCTCTTCACCCCTTTGTCCGATTCCCCGGTGCAACGAGAAATAAACAGGTTCACCAGATCGGGGATATCTTCTTTCCGCTCGCGTAACGGCGCGATATCAATCGGAACAACGTTCAGACGGTAATAGAGATCTTCACGAAATGTCCCTTGTTCAAGCGCTTCGCGCAAATCGCGATTGGTAGCCGCAATCAGGCGTACGTCGACCTTCACCGTGCGGGTGCCCCCCAATCGCTCAAATTCCCGCTCCTGCAAAACCCGTAACAGTTTCACCTGCGTCACCGGAGGCACGTCGCCGATCTCATCGAGGAATAGCGTTCCCTTGTCCGCGAGCTCGAATTTCCCGGGCTTGCTGGCAACCGCACCCGTAAAGGCTCCCTTTTCGTAGCCGAACAATTCGCTCTCCAGCAGGTTCTCAGGGATCGCTGTGCTATTAATCTTCAGGAATGGTCCTGAGGCACGACGCGATTTTTCGTGAATGGCGCGCGCAATCAAGTCCTTGCCGACACCGCTCTCTCCCCCGAGTAGCACAGTAGCGTTGGTGGGGGCGACACGCTCCACGGTTGCGAGCACCTCCTGCATCTTCGGGCTCCGTGCCACTACGTTCGGATGAGAGAAGCGCTTGCCCAGAGCCTCTCGCAGAGAACGATTTTCTTCGCGCAGGTCGCGCACATCCAATTCTTTGTGGATGACGATCCTTATCTCGGCCAGTGAAAATGGCTTCAGAACATAGTCGCTGGCCCCGGCCTTCATGGCTTCCACCGCGGTTTCGATACTGCCGAATGCGGTCATCACAATGACAGGCAGGGTCTCATTCTCCTGTTTGATCATCTGCAGAAACTCCAGGCCGTTCATGCCGGGAAGCTTCAGGTCGGTGAGCACTAGATCGACTGGATTCTCGCGCAGCAACTTGAGACCCGTCTCGGCATCTTCAGCGGAAAGAGTCGTGAAGCCATCGTCGCCGAGATTCAACTCCAACAGGCGGCGCATTTTTGCTTCGTCTTCGACGATCAGAATTCCCGGCATTCGCGCTCTTTCCTCAACTCAATATAGATCACGAAATCACCAAATGCGCTGACTGCCCGACTGCAGCCTTATCGCCCGTGGCAGGGAAAAATATTACAAATCGTGCGCCCGCGACTGCAGCGCCACCGTTGGACGAATTGCCAGGACTTTCAACCCGAATCGTGCCGTGGTGCCCATCAATAATCTTCGACACGATGGATAGACCCAGCCCCACGCCGGATTTCTTTGTCGTCACGAAGGGATTAAAAATCTGCTCCTGCAGTTCCGGCGGAATACCTGGTCCGGTGTCTTCAATACGCACTTCAACTCCGTCCACGTAACGGCCATCGCTTGCACCCGCTCTCATTTTCCGCACCTGAACGCGCAGTTTGCCACCCGTCGATCCCATGGCATCGTAAGCGTTCTGCACAATATTAACGAAAGCTTGTTCGCACAGACTCTCATCCATCGGCACTGGCGGCACGCCACTCGCATAGTCTTTCTCAACTTGAACGGGCGCACCCTTCCAGAATTGGGCTACGTCATTCAACGCCCGGTCGAGGACAACCGTAACCTCTTGCGGTGTGAGATCGGCATGTAGCGGACGCGCAAAATCAAGAAACCGCGTGACCAGCGCGCTCAACCGGTTGGTCTCGGTAGAAATGTATCCCGCGAACTCCGTCGCCAGCGGGTTTGAATCGCCAAGTTTCTGCGTGAGCATCTCCGCGGAACCTTTGATCACCCCCAGCGGGTTGCGGATCTCGTGCGCCAAGCCGGCAGAGAGTTGGCCGAGCGCAGCCAAACGCTCGGAGCGACGTGCCTCCGCCTGCGCCTGTTCCAAACGCAAGTTCGTTTCGGCGAGAGTCTCTGCCAATTCCTGATAACGCTTGGTGGTGCGGCGGTTTTCGACCACAAAACGGTTGACCACCGTCGCCGCCAGAAAGAAGAATAAAATTCGAATCGCAAGCAGTTCGTAGTTCGCTGCTGTAATCTCCATTTCCCGAATCTCAGGATCATAGAGATAAGCACAATAGGTAGCAGACGCTAGGGTTGTCCAGAGCAGGGTCGCCCATGGGCCGAAATATTCTGCTGCTGTTACCGCCGGTAAAAAGTAGATCGGCCAATAGCTGCTGTTAATGCTGATTTCGCCCGTGTGATCTACGAGCGACATCGCCAGCGCAATCTTGAGTAGAACGACATAGGCCGAACCACGACTGGGCAGCCGACCAATCAGCCATCCTTCCGACAACTGCAGAACACCGAATCCCAGCAGGATGAGCTGCTTGTGAATCTCCAGCACGGGCGGCAATAAGGCCAGGCCTACCAGAAATGCCAGCCACAGCGCGTCCATCCAGTTGATTCGGGAACGATTGGCTTCGGTCATTGCTTTGTGCTCTACCACAAAACGCATTGCCAAAAAACTACGCCGGGAGAAGTCGTGCCTCTCCCGGCGTTGCTGTTATCGGTTGTCTGGTCCGCAATCGCATCTCATGCGAACCTATCACATTGCAACCAACCCGTCAGCCTCAATGGCCTTTAGGTTTGTCTTGCTTCTCCTGCTTCTGCGGAGCCGGCCGTGATGGTTCCCGCTGCTGCGGTGGAGGCGAAGCAGGCCGTTCCTGGTGCCATTGATTGAACTTCTGCTCTTGCTGCCGCTCCTGTTGCGGGCTGCGCTCCTGTACGGGAGGCGCCGGCCGTACCAGCGGATGCGTTTCTTGCGGAACCGGCCTCGCCTGCTCCGATTGAGGTGGACGGAAATCGCGGTTGGCAGGCTGAGAATTACGATCCTCCTGTGGCTGCGAACTACGATTCTCGGGCTGCGTGTTCCGGTTCTCCGGTGGCGCACTTCCCTGCTGTTCGTAGGTACGCGGCTGCGTCGGCGGCATTTGCCGCATCTGATGTGCGTTGTTCGGTTGAGTAAACGGTTTGAAGCCATCCTGCGATTGCTGTTGCCGGCCACCTTGGTTCGCCTGGGACGGCTGCGCATTCCCCATCGGACGAACAAGCGTTTGCTCATTCAGGCGTCCGCCCGCCTGTGCCTGCCGCTGGTCGATCGGCCGGGGAGGAACCGGAGGCGTCCTAACTGCAACTACCGGGCGGCGAAGCACCGCTGCCGGCGGCTGCACTGTCACGGGCCGTCCCGTGCCAATCACGCTGCTGCGAATTGGCTCGGCGCGCACGATGTGACTGACCGGCGCACTTGCCAGTTCCCGCTGATCCACTCGCATCACGTTCCCGGCCACCGGACGCGCGTTCACAAACGTGTCGTGCGAAACCACGGTCACACCGTTGTTCACGCGCTGGTTCACGTATGTGATGTTGTTGACCGTTGTATTGCGGTTGACGATCACCGTGTTGTAGACGTTGGTCACCCGCGTGACATTCACCGTGGTATTGGTGATGTTCACGTTGGTGACGTACCTGCGGCTCACGCGATATCCGGGCACATAAACTTCTCCTGGAGCCAGCGGGAACCATCCCACACCAACGCCTGCAGAGAAGCGGAACCCTGGCCCGCCTCCGACGAACGCCACCAGCGCCGGAGCCCATACCGGCCGTACTACGACCGGTCCCGGAACCCAAAACCAGCCATTGCTGACGAACGCCCAGCGTCCGTAGTGAAAAGGCGCAAAGCCCCAAGGCTCATCTTCCACCCAAGTCCAGCCCCACGGCCCAACATAGACCCAGTGGCCGAAGCGATATGGAGCCCAGCCGGCAACGATGGCGCGCGGATGCCAGCACGGACCGTAGCCTGCAACATAACTCCAGTCACCGTACTCATCGAGATCCTCATAGCCAGTCATTTCCCGCGAAACATAATTCGCGGAATCGGCGTGATCTTCCCGATCATCGCGATCGAAGGCCCATTCATCAAAACCGTCGCGGTTGGGAAGCTGCCCGAGATCGTAGTCGAGATGCTGTTCGTTGCCTGAAAAAGTGGCAGATTGTCCTGCGACCACGGTGTACGAGGAGCCTCCTCCTGTAACCCGGCCGCGACCGTGCCAGACGTTGGTAATAGTCCGGCTTCCGTCTTCGCTAACATCGATCCGGTATTCGCCCGGCTGCAGCAGGGTAAACGCAACGTTCGGCGTATCCACTTCGTACGAGTCTTCATCATCCAGATGCCGCACTCGCAGGATCATCGATCCCTCTGCCAGGCGAATCTGAGTGGTGTGGTCATCGAGCGCGAGGAAAGTGATTCCGGTCTTCGCGCCCAGGCGGATCGCCGTGGAACCAATGTGTACTTCGGCGCGCGAATTTTCATCAGCCCACAGATCGTCGCCCGTAACCATTGGGCGGTTGGGCACGCCCGTCACCCAGTCGTCTTCGCCTGCCGGCCGGAATGAGATGGAGCCTTGGGAGTAATTCAGTCGCGCGACGCGACCTGGGGGATCCTGCTCCGGGCTCTGATCCTGATCTTGACCTTGCGGCTGATCTTGAGCTTGACCCTGATCTTGCCCCTGATCCTGAATCTGTGGATCATCTTGGGCTCGTGCGGTCTTCGAGGCCTGCGTCAAGAATGCAAAACTCGCCAGTAGCACCATCCATACCCACAAGTTGCGTGTCTTCATAGGTTTGCCCCGACGGAACAGAATCCGTATGTCGTGATCTTACCGACTTCCGTATAAACCCAATAGAGACAGTTTAGTTTCCGGCAGGGGAAGTGCTTACCGGCGAGCCATTTGGGAGGGAATCGTGGGGACGTTGCTTGCAACGTCTCTCCAGCTATCGCCTGAAAATGCCGCCCGCAGAGACGTAGCAAGGTACGTCTCTGCGAGCTGATGTGGGTGATTAGTTTTTCATCTTCGGACGTTGGCAGGCGTCCACGATCTTCGTGGGATCGATGGCGTCCTTGTCCACTTGCTCTTCCAGGATCTTTCCATCTTTCCCGATCAGGAAGTTCACGCGGCGCGGCGCCTGGTATTCGTTTTTGTAGATTCCGTACTCGTGGGTTACTTTACCGCCCCAATCGCTCAGTAGGGGGAACGTCACTCCGATTTGGTCGGCGAAGGCTTTGTTGGCGAAGGCACTATCCATGCTCACACCCAGGACCTGGGTGTCGGCTGCTTCCAGCGTTTTCAAATTCTGCTGGAAGTTTTTCATTTGCTGGGTTCAACCACCGGTAAAGGCAAAGATATAAAACGCCAAAACGACGTTTTTCTTGCCCCGGTAGTCGCTTAACTTCACGTCTTTGAGGTCATTGCCGTCAAAGTGTTTCAGCGTGAAATCCGGCGCCATGTCACCGACCTTTGGCATGCCAGAGTCCTCCTTGCTTTGTGCAAACAATCCCGTGGCCATCACCAGAAATAATCCAACCGTCAGGATCGCTGAGCGTTTCTTTTGCATTGAACTCCTCCACAGGAGCAGTGGTCCAAGGATACCTTGCCTTGTCCGCCTGGTAAACCCCACAGTATCAAGGTGTGACCAGACGCATTGCTCAAACCACCGGCAACCCAGTAAAGTTTTGTCGGAGCCAGTGCGCATAGGTGTCGATCATGGTCTCCACCATCAGGGCCCCGAAAGACGCAATGAGCATCACTACGCTGAACGACATATTCTTCGCCGCGGTCGAACGCAATCTGGACCGCATGTTGCTCTACCGCGAGGCGGGAAAGTGGCTACCGATCACGTCACGCGACTTTGGCCGAAGTGTGGCCCGCACCGCGCGGGCACTTCATGCGTGGGGGATTCGGCCGCTCGATCGCATCGCGATTCTCAGCGAAAATCGTCCCGAATGGCCTATGGCTGATATTGCCAGCCTTCTGCTTGGAGCGGTCACTGTCCCTCTGTACACGACCCTCACTTCCGAACAAACGGCCTTCGTACTCAATGATTCAGCATGCCGCACCATCTTCCTGTCTTCCGACCAGCAATTGCACAAGGTCCTCTCCATTCTCCCGCAAACCCAGATCGAGAAGATCGTGGTCATGGATCCGGTGGAGTTCAACGGAGATCTCGCTCCTTTCGCGGGAAAATGCGTGACCATGAACCAGATCACGCTACAAGGCCCCGAGGACCTCGGCCCTGAAATCGAAGCCAAGGCGCGCTCCATCGGTCCCCATGATCTGGCTACCATCGTCTACACCTCGGGCACAACCGGAACTTCCAAGGGAGCGATGCTCACCCACGGCAACATCGCTTCCAACATTCAATGTTCCCTGTTGGGTTTCAACATGCGGCCCGGGTTGATCAGCATTTCGTTTCTGCCGCTGTGCCACATCACCGCCCGCCACGTGGACTTCGCCATGCTCTATCACGGCGTCACGTTGGCCTATTGCCCCTTCCTTGACCGCTTGCCTGCAAGCCTTATGGAGGTTAAGCCGTCAGTGTTTGTCGCGGTGCCTCGCGTCTACGAAAAGATCTATGCGCAGGCGGCGCAGAAGGCCAAAGGACAACCCAAACGCGCCATCTTCGAATGGGCCCTCTCTGTCGGAAAGCACAACAAACCTGAAATTCTTGCGGGAAGGACTCCGACATCGCGTAGTTGGAAGTTGGCCAACAAGCTCGTCTTTTCCAAGATTCGGCAAGGCATGGGCGGAAAGGTCGAGACCTTTATCTCCGGCGGAGCGCCGCTTGGACGCGAATTGGCCGAGTGGTACGCCGACGCCGGCATCCGCATTCACGAAGGCTACGGGCTTACGGAGACCTCGCCTGTCATTGCCGTAAACACACCACTTAATCACCGCATTGGAACCGTCGGAAAAACTCTTCCCAACCTCGAAGTCCGCATCGCCGAAGATGGCGAAATCCTGGTTCGCGGCCCGTCCGTGTTCCAGGGCTATTGGAATCGGCCCGAAGAAACCAAGGCAGCTTTAGTCGATGGCTGGTTCAAGACGGGCGACATCGGCAACATCGATGCGGACGGATATCTCTCCGTCACGGATCGCAAAAAGGATCTCATCAAGACGTCCGGGGGAAAGTTCATTGCGCCGCAGCCCATCGAGAATTCTCTGAAGCTCAATCCTCTAGTAGGAATAGCGGCCATCCTCGGCGACCGCCGCAAGTTTCCCACGGTTCTCGTGTCCCCCAACTTTGTTGCGCTTGAAACATGGGCGCAGGAAAACAATCTCCCCTTCACCTCGCGCGCTGACCTGGTTGCGAACCCAAAGGTGCAAGCTCTCTACGAAGGCATCGTCGAGGGCGTAAATGGCAACCTCGCCCGCTTTGAAAAGATGAAACGTGTTCTTGTGGTGGCCGAAGAATTCACTCCCGAGAACGGCGCCATGACGCCGACTATGAAGCTGCGACGGAAAGTAATCGAAGACCGCTACCGCCGCCAGATCGATGATCTGTATGCGCACGCCGAAGCGACAGTAACGCAGTCGTAGCGGCGACGCAGCGTTGGCTGTCCCAAGGCCGCCTCGGAGTCGGGGCGGTGCCTGTCACGTCTCCAGATCGAGTCCTTCAAGCCCCGCAATGACAGCGCTACAATAGTTGCATGTCGGACTCATTGATCATTGCCGGACGCTCCTTCCGCTCGCGCCTCATCGTGGGCACGGGAAAATATAAATCCTTCCAGGAAACGGCTCGCGCCCTCGAAGCCAGCGGCGCTGAAATGGTGACTGTCGCCGTGCGCCGCGTCAATCTCGATCGGAGTAAGGAGTCCCTGCTCGACTACATCGATGCCAAGAAATATTTTCTGTTGCCCAACACTGCCGGCTGCCACACGGCAGACGAGGCCATTCGCGCCGCACGCCTTGGCCGCGAAGTCGGCCTTTCCGATTGGGTCAAGTTAGAAGTGATCGGCGATCAGGCCACGCTATATCCTGATGTCCAGGCAACTCTGGAAGCTACGCGCGTACTGGTGAAAGAAGGCTTTACCGTGCTTCCCTATACGTCAGACGACATCGTTTTTGCGAAGCGACTGATCGATGCAGGAGCCGCCACGATCATGCCTCTGGGCGCTCCCATCGGGAGCGGCATGGGAATTCAAAATCAGGCTCACATCCGCATCCTGCGGGAAATGATCACGGGCGTGCCTCTGATCGTAGACGCGGGAGTCGGGACTGCCTCCGACGCCGCCATCGCAATGGAACTCGGCGCCGACGCTGTTCTCATGAACACCGGCATCGCCAATGCCCAGGATCCCGTACTCATGGCCGAAGCCATGCATCACGCAGTAATAGCCGGACGCCAAGCCTATCTTTCAGGCAGGATGCCAAGAAAGTTATACGCCACAGCCAGCTCGCCGCTGGAAGGAGTAGTGCGCTAATCGTAGAGACGTTGCTTGCAGCGTCTCTCTCACCATTATTCGACAAGACTGAGAACCAAGAAGAAAGGGCGGCCTTAGCCGCCCCTCAATCTGTTTGAGTTTGTAAAACCAATCACATCATCTTGACGCTGGACACATGCATCGCGTCCTTCGACATTGTGCCGGTCACGGTGACGTGATGGCCCTCATGCCCTTTCAGCGCGTCCTGGTTGTCGACCGCGAGCACCTTCTGGTCACCGTCGGTAACGATAACCATCTTCTCGCCGCCGGCCACACACTTCTTCGTACAAGCCTCACCAGCCGCATTCGCGCCCTTGGCGCCGCACTTCGCGTCAGTGATCCAGCCGTTGACCGTCGTGCTCTTCCCCATGTCATCGAACGCCATCGCCGATAGGGCGAACACAAAACTTAACGCAAGGCAAATCAATAGAATTTTTCTCATGGCCGTTCTTCTCCTTTGGTAATTCAAATTGCGGCCCCACACCGCAAGTCCACAACATATCGAAGATCGGGTCGTCCCTGTCGGGAACGGCCAATCCCCGTTCGATTGAACTGAAGCACCGGAAATATACCACAGAGTAAGCTGCGGATTGTCAGTGCTTGGTAACGCCTGTTGCGGGAAGTTGCACCAAAGGAAAATGGAGAGGCTTATTTTCTCGCGGAGTGATTCACTGGCGGTGCCGTCTTCGCCGGTGCCGGCGCCACATACACATACTCACCCGGCTTAGCGTACCCCAGTTGCTCGCGCGCTTCTTTCTCAATCGATTTCTGGTCGCTCTTCAACCCCTGGATCTGCTGCGTGTAGCGATCGTTCTCCTGCTGCACCTGCACAATTTGTTTTCGCAACGCCTCATAATCGGCACGTTTCTGTTTGTAGACAATCATGCCATTTGCTCCGAACATAACGTGCACAAACAGTGCCGCCGCCGACACGGTCACTACTACGGTCGCAATGCGGCGACGTAGTGAGTAAATGCGGGTCGTGGTCGGCCGAATCCGCTCAATCCAGGAAGCGGCAAATGCTTCCGCCTGTGGCGCGCGATCCGCCATCACTCGCAAGCTCTCAGCCGGCCGCGAGAATTTCGCAATCCTGGAAAAAGGCTTTGCCATCGATTCCTTCTGCAAATTGTCCTACTCGAAAATCCAGTGCTTGCCTGCAGTGCTCAGTTTTTTTAATCCTTCTTCACTGCGCGCTTCCGTGTATACGCGCACCACCGGTTCCGTTCCCGACAACCGGTAGCAGACCCAGGACCCATCACTGAACACCAGCTTCAATCCGTCGGTGCGGACCACCTCACTCACCGCATGCCCGCAGAAATCCTTCGGATCAGACTTCAACTTCTCAGTGAACTTGGCTTTCACCTCAGCCGTCAAGCGGAAGTTCTGCCGTTCCGGATAAAAGGAACCAACTTGGTTACACAAGACCTTTAATTGTTCGCCCAGCGACTTTCCCCGGCGCGCCACTGCTTCACAGCACAGAAGCCCCGCCAACAGCCCATCCTTCTCGGGAACGTGATGACGAATCGACAGTCCGGCACTCTCCTCTCCGCCAATCGCAATCTTATCTTTCATTATCAGTTCGCCAATGTACTTGAAGCCCACCGGAGTCTCATGCAGTTCCACGCCGTGCCGCTTGGCTAACGCGTTGATCAGATTGGTGGTCGCCACCGATTTGGCCACACCATTCTTCCAGCCCCGGCTTTCGACCAGGTAATCAAACAAAATCGCAATCACATAGTTGGGCTGCAGAAAGGTTCCGTCAGAATCGACAATGCCAAAGCGGTCGGCATCGCCGTCGGTGGCAATTCCGATTTGTGCTCCCATTTCGCGCATTTGTTTTCGTAACGCTTCGAGCAAGTGATCGTCTGGCTCGGGAGCGTGTCCCCCGAACAACACGTCCCGGTAATCGTGCACCGTTTCCACCTGCACTCCCCCACTCCGCAACAGTTCATCGGAGTACCCGCGCGCCGCGCCCCACATGGGATCAAACGCCACTCGTAGCTTGGCCTTGCGAATGACTTCCAAGTCGATAATCTCAGCCAGACGTTTCAAATATCCGGGCTTTGGATCGAGCGATCCCTGACTCGCAGGATTGACCTCGGCCCCGTCAGTCGACGCGTTATCCCCCATAACAATTTCCGCTTCGATCTTCTTCGTGACTTCCGGCAACGCCGGACATCCATCAGGCGTCGAAAACTTGATTCCGTTGTATTCCGGAGGATTGTGCGAGGCCGTGAAGTTGATGACCCCATCAGCCTTGTTCTCAATCACTGCGTGCGCAAACGCCGGGGTAGGTGCGGGATCAGCCACCACCAGCGGTGCGATCCCTTGCGCCGACAGAATCTCCGCCGCCACCGAGCAGAAGGTCTCGCCCAAAAACCGCGGATCGCGGCCCACAATCACCCGCGCTCCCTTGGGTTTTTGCGACGCTACGTAGCGGGCAATCCCACCCACGGCGCGCTTTACGTTGGCAAATGTGAACTCTTCCGCCATCACCGCCCGCCATCCCGATGTACCAAATTTGATTTGCGTTAACATATTCGACCCCATTCCGTGGCAACGAGTGCTACTCTCTCCGTCAAGAAGCCGATGACCGAGAGCTGACGGCTGATTTTATATGACTGACAAACGAATCGTCCTGTCCACCGCAGGCTCCGAAGACGAGGCCCGCAAGATCGCCCACGCTCTCGTCGACCGCGGCCTCGCGGCCTGCGTCAACATCGTTCCACGGATCGAATCGATCTACCGCTGGCAGAAAAAAGTAGAGACCGGCCGCGAATGGCTGTTGTTGATCAAGACGAGTGCCGACCGCTTTCCGGAAGTTCGCGACGCCATTCGAGCGCTGCATTCCTACGAACTGCCTGAGTGCGTCGCAATCAGCATCGAGGACGGAAGTTTGGAGTATATGCAGTGGCTCGCGTATTCGCTGGTGAAAGAGGGCGATCCTGACTCCTGACCCTGTGGAAACCCCGTGCCCTCTGTGGTTGAAAAACCGCGAACGGAGAGGAAGGTACCGTCCTTAGATCGAGTTCAACGCCGAATCCAGATCATCGAGGATGTCGTCTACATCCTCAATCCCCACAGAAATCCGCACCAGCCCATCGGTGATCCCAATCGCCTTGCGCCCCTTCACGCCCAGCGCCGCATGAGTCATGGTCGCGGGATGAGATATGAGCGTCTCGACCCCGCCAAGCGATTCACCCAGCGAGCACACACGAACCTTCTTGAGCATGGTGTTCGCATTCTTCAGGGAGCCGGTTTCAAACGTGATCATTGAACCAAACCCGCTCATCTGCCGCCGTGCCAGCGCATGCTGCGGATGAGTCGGCAAGCCGGGATAAAACACAGCCTTCACCTTTTTGTGCTTCGACAGAAAGTCTGCCACGATGCGTCCGCTGCGGTCGTGAATCTCCATGCGCGCTGCCAGTGTCTTCACGCCTCGCAGCACCAGCCAGCACTCGAAAGGAGAAAGAATCGCTCCTGCCGCCTTCTGCAGAAACGCAAGTTTGTCGGCATCCTCCTGCTTGGCGCATACCACCACGCCGCCGAGCCCGTCGCTATGCCCGTTCAGAAATTTCGTGGTCGAGTGCACGACCATATCCGCGCCCAGTGCCAACGGCTGCTGAAAATAAGGAGACATGAATGTGTTATCGACAACCAGCACCACTTTCTTTCGCCGGCAAATTTGGCTGATGGCGGCAAGATCGCTGAGCCGCATTAACGGGTTCGTCGGCGTCTCCACGTACACCATCCGTGTATTCTTCCGGATGGCCCGCTCCACATTCTGCGCCTCAGAAGTATCGACGTATGAAAACTCGAGCCCGAACCCGGTCATCACCTGATTGAACAAGCGCGGCGTGCCGCCATAAAGATCATTGCCACACACCACGTGATCGCCGGACTTCAGCATGCTGACAATCGCGTTAATCGCCGCCATGCCACTGCCAAACACGCGCGCAGCGACACCACCCTCAAGCGACGCCAGGTTCTCTTCCAAGCGCGTACGCGTCGGATTCGACACGCGCGAATACTCATATCCCTTGTGCTCGCCGATTCCCTGCTGCACATAAGTCGAGGTCGGATAGATTGGCACCGTCACTGCGCCAGTCAAGGGATCCGGCTGCTGTCCTGCATGAATGGCGCGCGTGGCAAAACCTGGTTCTTTCGTTTTTTTCATGAGTGTGAAATATCTGCGAGATCCGCAGTCCTGACTTCCGTAACGCTAGAGGCCACCTTCAAAAATCTTCTTCGATAAATACCGCTCTGCGGAATCTGGAACGATCGTCACAATCCGCTTCCCGGATCCCAGCTTTTTCGCAACCTTTAACGCCGCGAAAACTGCTGCACCGCCGCTCGAGCCCGCCAGGACGCCTTCCTGCGCCGCCAGTGTCTTCACCATGCCGAAGGCTTCGTCATCCATCACCATCATCACTTCATCGCACACCGAGCGGTCAAACGTCTTGGGAATGAAGCTGGCACCAATGCCTTCAACCTTGTGTGGCCCCGGCTTCCCCCCGCCCAGGATTGACCCTTGGGTCTCCACCGCATACGCCAGCACTTGCGGTGACTTCTCTTTCAGGTAGCGGGCGATCCCCGAAAATGTGCCCGAGGTGCCGCAGCCGAGCACCACGGCATCGACCCTTCCGTCCATCTGTTCAAAAATCTCGCGAGCGGTGGTCTCGTAGTGATAGTCAGGATTGGCTTGATTCTCAAACTGCCCGGCCATAAATGCCTTGGGATCGGTTGCGACTAACTCTTTCGCCTGTCGAATCGCTCCCTGCATCCCCTCCGCGTCCGGAGTTCGGACCACCTCCGCACCCAGCGCCCGCATAATCTTGACCTTCTCCTCCGAAAATCGCTCGGGCACAAACAGCCGCACTTTGTAACCGCGGTTCACGCCAATCAGCGCCAGTCCAATCCCAGTATTTCCCGCGGTCGCCTCAACAATCGTGCCACCGGGCGCAAGCCTCCCATCCTGCTCGGCCCGCCGAATAATGCCGATGGCCGCACGGTCTTTCACGCTCCCGCCCGGATTCAAATACTCCAGCTTGGCGAATACATCTGCCGATCCAGCCGGCACCAGCCGCTTCAACTGCAACATCGGAGTTTCGCCGACCAGTTGGGTAATGTCGTCGGCAACGCGCAGGCGGGACATTTCAGAAGTTTTTGAAGTCACCTTACAGGTTACGGAAGAGCCCGCACGATCGTCAATTGCCGGGTGCTCGCGAGCTCTGAGATCCGCCCCGTTACGGAAGGCATCATCCCCCGAAGTCCGGCGTTTTCCAGCCGGGCGAAGGATCTCGCGCGTGGACGCATCCAACAGGTGTTTTCGCAAGATCCGTCTCTCTCTGAGGGACGGTACGTTCAGGAACACTCCGACCTCAGGCTATAATTACTCCCCATCCCAGACAGGAAAGGATTTGAATGCGACGCTTCGCCGCACTGCTCTTGATCTTGAATCTGATGATCCCCTCTGTGGCATTCAGCGCCGATCAGGCTCCCCTCGCAGGCTATGCGCCCAATACGAGCCAAGCCGAGCGCGAATGGGAAGCGAGGTTCCGCGCAATCCCCGATCCCGCCAATTTGAAAGAGTACATGCGCCGCATGAGCGCGCGCCCTCACCACGTCGGCTCGCCCTACGACAAAGACAATGCCGAATGGATACTCGCCCGCTTCAAGGAATGGGGACTCGACGCCCACATCGAGACCTTCGACGTTCTCTTCCCCACGCCCAAGGTCCGCTTGCTCGAAATGGTCGAACCCGCCAAGTTCACCGCGAAACTCGAAGAGCCCGCTCTGGCCGTGGATCCGACCTCAAACCAAAAGTCGGAGCAGCTTCCCACCTACAACGCCTACTCCATCGACGGCGACGTCACTGCTCCTCTGGTCTTCGTGAACTACGGGCTCCCCGAAGACTATGAAAAACTTGATCGCCTTGGAATCTCAGTCAAGGGCGCGATCGTGATTGCGAAGTACTATCAGTCCTGGCGCGGTGTGAAGCCCAAGGTCGCAGCTGAGCACGGCGCAATCGGATGCCTCATCTATTCAGAACCAAAAGATGACGGCTACACCCGTGACGTCGTTTTCCCACAGGGCCCCATGCGCAATCCTGACGGCGTGCAGCGCGGCAGCGTCATGGATTTCGCCTCCGCCAGTCCCGGCGATCCGCTCACGCCTGGCATTGGTGCCACACCCGGGGCGAAGCGGCTGTCGCTGAAGGAAGCAAAGAGTCTCACCAAGATTCCAGTTCTGCCGATCTCTTATGGAGATGCGCAGCCCTTACTGGCTGCGCTCAAAGGCCCGATGGCGCCGGACGAGTGGCGCGGCAGCCTGCCCATCCCTTATCACGTTGGTCCAGGCCCTGCGAAGGTTCATCTGAAACTCGAGTTCAACTGGGACACCAAACCAGTCAACGACGTCATCGCCAAAATTCCCGGCAGTGTTGCCCCCGACGAGTGGATTGTCCGCGGCAATCATCACGACGCCTGGGTCAACGGCGCCGAAGATCCCGTCTCTGGCCAGGCTCCGCTATTGGAAGAAGCCCGTGCTCTAGGGATGATGCTCAAGCAAGGCTGGAAGCCGCGGCGCACCATCATCTACGCTGCGTGGGACGGCGAAGAACCGATGCTTCTCGGATCCACCGAATGGGTCGAGGCCCATGCCGATGAGTTGCGCCAGCACGCCGCCGTCTACATCAACACTGACGGCAACGATCGTGGCCTGCTCTCCATGGGCGGTTCTCACACGCTGGAGCAATTCATCAACGGGGTCGCCCGTGATATCGAAGACCCCGAGACCAAGCTCACCGTCTGGCAGCGCTTGCAACTCTCGAAAATCGCCGAAGCCAAATCCGCCGACGACCGCAAAGAACTTCGCCAGCGCCCTGATCTGCGCATCAATGCGTTGGGTTCGGGCACTGACTTCACCGGATTTCTCGACCACCTCGGCGTCGCTACGCTCGATCTGGGATATTCCGGCGAAGACGAACAAGGCATTTATCATTCGATTTACGATGACTTCTACTGGTACACACACTTCTCCGACTACGATTTCATTTACGGCCGCGCTCTCTCGCAAACCGTCGGCACTTCCGTGATGCGCCTTGCCGACGCCGAAATCCTGCCCTTGGACTTCGTCGATTTTGCCGACACGATTCAGAAATACACAAAGGATTTGGAGAAGCTACTGTCTGACAAGCAGGAAGAAATTCGCGAGCGCAACCAGGAACTCGACGAAGGCGTCTTCAAAGCGACGCTCGATCCCCGCCGTCCGACAGTCGCGCCTACACGAGAAGAAATTCCTCCGCACCTCAACTTCGCGCCCATGCAAAACGCTGCGGAGTCGTTGGCCAAAAGCGCCGAGCACTATCGCAAGGCTCTATCGGCGCGCCAATCGACGCTGAGCGACAGTCAGACAGAATCGCTGCGCACCCTGAACCATCAACTCATGGAAAGCGAACGAAAGTTGACCAACGAAGCCGGCCTCCCTCGCCGCCCATGGTATAAGCACATGCTTTACGCTCCGGGAATCTACAGCGGATACGAAGTGAAGACCGTTCCCAGTGTGCGGGAAGGCATCGAGCAGAAGCACTACGCCGAGGCCGATCAGGAAATTATAAGGGTGGCGAAAGCTCTGGAAGAAGAATCGTCCCTGATCGAATCAGCCGCAAAGCAACTGGACGAAGCGAAATGATTCGCAGAGACGTTGCTCGCAATGTCTCTCGCACCACAATCTAACAAGTTGAAGGCTAATTTGAAGCGAGTTGTGTCGAGACCTACTTGCCGGCTCCCGCCGAAGGCTGCACGCCCGCATAATACCCGCTCTTGGTGCGCACAACCATCTTCCCGTGGCCCTTGGCCTTGGCCTCGACCCGAATCTGCCGGAATCCGCCATTTCCCCGTGGATTCGTAGGCCGATACCCAATGGCGTACTGATTCCGAATGTCGCGCGCCACAGTCCGGCTGATCTCGTCCACTTCATCCAGCGTCTTCGGAAAGAATGCAATCCCGCCGGTGCGTTGCGCGATCACATCCAGCGCCTTCCTCGCCCTCTTCGGATGTTCTTCATCCCCCAGGATTCCGATGGCATAGACCGACGGCCCGTTTTCTTCCTGCAAGTGCTTGATCGCCTGCTCCAGCGTCTCGTTGCTGGCGTTATCCTCGCCATCGGTAACGACGAACAAAACTTTCTTTTCAAGGCGCGCAAACTTTTTCAGATGCTCGGCTGAGGCCACAACTGCGTCATAAAGCGCCGTCCCGCCACGCGCATCGATTTTTTCCAGAGCTTCCTTCAGCTTCAGCAGGTTGTTCGTGAAATCCTGATCGAGGTAATACTCGTCGTTAAAATTCACGACAAACACCTCGTCTTTCGGATTGCTCGACCGCACCAGGTTCAGAGCAGCCTGATTCACCTTGTTCCGCTTCTCCCGCATCGATCCCGAGTTGTCGATCACAATTCCCATCGCAACCGGGATGTCCACATTGTGGAACGAGATAATATTCTGCGGCTTTCCGTCTTCAAACACGGTGAACGCGCTACGATCCAGCGTCGTGATGATGTGCTGCTTGTCATCCACGACCGAGGCGTGCAGCAGGACTTCGTCCACGTCTTTACGGAAGACGAAAACTCCCTGGTCGTTTATGTCCCGGTCTTTCTTGTCTTGCGCCGGCTTATCTTGCGGCGGTGATGCGCCCTTGGCGTCCGTCGGCGGCGCAGGCGATGCGGTAGCGGGAGGTGCCTGCGTCGGAGCTGCTTGGGCGGAAGGTGTTTGAGCCGGAGGTGCCTCGGCGGGAGGTGCGCTGGGCTTGCTTGGGTCCTGAGCCGGGGCCGCTTGCGACCAGACGGGCGCCGCCATATGCGGCACGGCCCACGTCACCAACATGAAGAGAAGAACCCTCGCGGCCCTATTCCTGAGGCGCGTAATATCCCGTCCTGGCATACACCCGTAGAGGCGGCAATCCTTTCGGTGGCAGCAGCTTGACTTTTATCTTACGCCATTTGCCATCGCGCGTGATTTTCGTTGGACGGTAGCCCAGGACATATTGATTGCGCAGTTCAACACCAATCTTGGTAGCCACATCCCCGAGGTCGTTGGGATTATCAATGGTGAAGGCCCGCCCTCCGGTCAGTTCCGTAATGTCGCTCAGCAGCTGTGGTCCCAGGCGTTCTTCTGTCGCAGACGCGTAGCGATCGTAGATGCCGATCGCGTAGATCATTACATCCGCTTCCTTCACCAGTGCCTTGATCTCGCCCTCGGTATAGCGGCTATGATTATCGCCGCCATCAGAGATGATCAGCAGAGCCTTCTTCGCGTACTTGGCTTGCCGCATCTTGCTTATGCCCATGTAAATCGCGTCCAGCAACGCCGTCCGATGCTTGGGCACGGCGAACACCAGTTTGTTCTGAATCTCATCGACCGAACTGGTAAAGTCGCTCACCGCCTCGGGTTCATCCGAAAAGGTGATCATGAAGAACTCGTCCTGCGGATTCGCGGTCTTGAAGAACTCGATCACTGCATCTTTCGCGCGGTCCATCTTGCTGCTCATGCTTCCGCTGGAGTCAAAAATCACGCCCAACGATACCGGCGCATCCTCGCTGGAAAAGGTTCGAATCTGCTGCGACGCGTTCCCCTCAAAGAGCTGGAAATTTTCTTTGTCCAATCCCGTCACCAGCCGGTTCATCGGATCAGTGATCGTGACCGGAACCAGCACTAGATCCACGTCCACCTTCAGCGGACGCACATGCGCACTCATTCCCGTCGTCGAGGCCACAAGATCCGGCTTGACAGGCTCGGCTGGCTTTTCCACTTCCCGCGGCTGAACGTGCACGTCGTTCACATCGGTCTGTCCGAAGCTTGGAACACACCAACTCGCCAAGGCGATTACGATGCTCAAGGCGGAAAGCCCCAGATGGATGTTGGAGAAGAATTTGCGCAGGTGGGCTGGAGTCGGGTCCCAGGGGAGAACCTGACAGCCACTTCGAACTAGGGCCATCGGGTGAGATGACCAGCGCCCTTCATAAAGGCGGGCCATAAAAACCTCAGTGGGGCTGGATGTTAGCACAGCTTTTGCCCCGTGGCGCAGGCTTTTTGTCAAAATTCGGAGACAAATCCCGAAACCGCATTTTGGTTGTCGGCGGACGAAAAGAGGTTGCCTGCGTCTCCAACTCGCAACTTCAATCCGGGACGTCTACAGGCGTCCCGGTCACTGCCCTATCTTGTTACAATCAAAAGTTTCCCATGGCTGACATACATCCCTTTCGTGCCCTCCGTTACGACTTGCAGCGTGTTTCCGCCGATCAGGTGGTGACCCAACCCTATGACAAAATCACGCCTGCGATGCAGGAGCGGTACTACACCGCCAGCCCATACAATTTGGTGCGCATCATTCTTGGCAAGCGCGAACCGGAAGATGCTGCAAACAATGTCTACACCCGTGCAGCCGGTTTCGCCCGCCAGTGGCGCTCGGAGGGCATCCTACAGCACGACGCTTCACCTTCAATTTACGCCTACTCCCAGGCTTTTACAGCCCCTTCTGGTGCCAAATTTGAGCGCCGCGGATTCATCGCTTTAGGCCGCGTCGAGGACTATTCCGCCAAGGTCGTCTATCGCCACGAGCAGACTCTGTCCAAGCCGAAGGCTGATCGTCTCGACCTGCTTCGTGCCACCCGCGCTCACTATGAACAATTGTTTTTGTTGTACGAGGATTCCGGTGAAATCGACTTTCTTCTCACTCCCAAACCCGGAGCCAAACCAACCATTGACGTCGCCGACGAATACGGAGTCGCCCACCGCGTCTGGCAAATCTCCGATCCCGCTGTAATCGCCTCGGTCCAGCACAAGATGCGGGACAAGAAGCTGGTCATCGCCGATGGCCACCACCGCTATGAAACCGCACTCAACTACCGCAATGAGTGCCGAGCGGTCGCTGGTGCGCCCCCCAATCCGCAAGCTCCCTACGAATTCGTCATGATGACGCTGGTCAACATGACCGATCTCGGACTCCTCGTGCTTCCGACCCATCGCGTCGTACATTCTCTAACTTCGTTTTCCGTCGACGATTTCCAGAACGCGAGCCGCGCGTTTTTCGAGGTCGAAGATGTTGATCCCGCTGCCCTCGATGCTGCTAAAGCTACTGCGCTCTTGGCTGATCGCGGCCGCGCAGGAACGGCGTTGCTAGCGGTCACCGCCAACCGCGCTCTCCTTCTGCATTCTCCGAAAGCGGCCGGATCTCAATTCCTGACGAGCCTCTCGTCCCGCCAGCGCGCGCTTGACGTCGTACAACTGCACAAAGTCCTGCTCGAAGGCGTGCTGAAGCTCTCGGAAGAATCCATTCGCAACCAGCAAAATCTCTCTTACCTTCGCGACGCCTCTGAAGCTCTCGACCAAGTTCGCAAAGGCGCAGCCAACATCGCCTTCCTGATGAACGCCTGTCCCGTGCCCGAGGTACGAGACGTGGCCTTCGCCGGAGAAGTCATGCCTCAGAAGTCGACCGACTTCTATCCCAAGCTACTGAGTGGATTAACTGCCTATGCGCTGGATTAGCCATCCCGCCCGGGCCGCTGACGTCTCGCCGGCGTTACACGCTCGCATCATCGCGATTGGTGGGTCGATGATCGTCTGCGCGATTTTTGTGAGCGCTATTCTTCTGCGGGGTGCTCCCGCCGAAAAACATCTCGCGGTCTATTCCGTCGCGGCCAACTACTCTCTCCCCATCGTGCAACGCGACAGCCGTGATTACGTCGGTCTGCTAGAAATCCTCGAACCGCTCGGCAAAGTGAACGCCAAATCCGAGGGCCAGCGCTGGCGCTTGCATTACAACAACGTAGATGGCGAATTCCAGGTCGGCAAGACGCGCGCCCGCGTGCAGGGGCGCGATGCCGATCTCATCGCTAAATTCTTTGTCGAAAACAATCGCGGGCTCGTTCCCGTCGCCGCTCTGCCTTCCTTGCTGCCTCGTTTCTTAGGCGGCCCCGTCACGCTGCATGAAGATTCCGGACGCCTCTTCATCGGCAGCGTCGCCACCCATTTCACCGCTTCTCTTTCCGGCGACAATCCGCCACGTCTCGTCTTCCACTTCACCGCCCCCGTCAATCCGACCATCGCCACCGAGCCGGGCGCGTTGCGTATGACCTTCGCACGCGAGCCGCTGGTCGCCCCTGCCTCACCCACTCTTACTTTCGGTAACAAGGCGATCCCATCGGCCATCTACAGCGAGAGTAACGGCGCAGCCGTTGTCACAGTGAATGCTTCCATCCCGGTCATCGCGAGTTTCAGCAACGACGGACGGACAGTGACCATCGCGCCCACCTCCGCGGCTGCACAAAGCGCGAATTCCACACCGGCCGGAACGCCTCCCACGACGCAGCAGCCGACGCCGATCACCCCGAGTCCAGCACCCGCTCCGCTTCCGCCGGCCCGCCGGTACTTCGCGGTCGTCGATGCAAGTCATGGCGGCAACGACCATGGAGAGACCCTAACCAACACGTTGATGGAAAAGGATGTCGTCGTCGCCCTCGCACGCAGCCTGCGCCAGGAACTGGAAAGCCGTGGCATTCCTACCCTGGTATTGCGCGACTCCGATGCCAATCTCTCTGTCGACCAACGCGCCATCTTCGCGAACGCAGGCCACGCCGCCATCTACATTGCACTGCACGCTGCCTCCAACGGACATGGGGTGCGCGTCTACACCGCGATGCTTCCCTTCGGCAGCGACGACCGCGGAACCTTCCGCGCCTGGACGACCGCTCAGCATTCCTCGCTACCCTTCAGCCAAAGCACAGCCGCAGCGGTCGCCGCCGAATTGCAAAAGCGACAGATCCCCGTTCGCGTTCTCGCCGCTCCCTTGCGCCCCCTGAACAACGTGACTGGACCGGCCATCGCTGTCGAGGTGGCGCCTCAAGGTTCCGACCCCTCGCAACTCACTGCGCCCGACTACCAGCAGCTAGTCACCAGCGCGGTCGCGACCGCAGTCGCCGCCACTCGCGATCAACTGGGAGCCGCGCAATGAAGTCCATACGATCGGAGTTTAGAGACCGCCGCCCTCGGCTGTCCGGTCGAGGGAAGCTCGACGGCAACTCTAACCTTCACGGCAAAGCCGTCAGCTCGAGCATTGCCCAAAGACAGTTCGCGAGGTTCACTCTATGATCCAACGACAGTTGGTCATCGCGCTTTCGGTGCTCCTCGTCGCTGCCCTCGCCTTGAGTACGTACGCATGGCACATGCGCAAAACGGCAGTCTCGACTCCCGTCGCCCCGGTCGATACCCGCCCTCTCGCACCGCCAGTCGCCGGACCAACCGAACAAGTCACGCTCTTTGTTGCTCACGACGAAGACGGCAGCCTGCGCCCTGAGTCGGCCCAAATCCCCCTGCCCTCCGGACGTCAGCAGCGCGCCGAAGAACTGCTGCGCACTCTGGTCTCTCACTACCTCGACAAAGCGTCGCCCCACGTTCTCGGTGTGGGCTCTGAGGTCCGCAGCGTTTTCCTCGTTGACCCCGGCGTCGCCGTCATCGATCTTAACGCCGCCTTCGCCGATACTCACCGCTCCGGTGTTCTCGTCGAAGAACTCACGGTGGCATCCCTCATCCACACCATCTCGGCCAACACTCCTGGCATCCTCAAGGTGAAGATCCTCGTCGACGGGAAAGACCGCGACACGCTCGCGGGCCACGCAGACTTGTCATCCTTTTACGACGTCACCGCCGTAAATCAACTCACGTCCCAACTCCAAGCCGGCCCGTAAAGGCGTCCGACGAGTGGGGCCGTATCTACAGACGCAAAATGCTCTCACCGCTACAACTGGCAATCCGGATTCAGGGTCGGACGCTACTTCATTCTGAAACCTACTCTGGCGTCACTGAGGCGAGTTACACTCTGGCATGGTCCGAAACTTGTACAGAGGGTACTGGATCGACGCCCTGGGGCAGGACCTTCGCTACGCGACTCGTGGACTGTCCAAGAGTCCGGTTTTTACGATCGTCGCCGTCTTGACCCTGGCCGTCGGAATCGGCGGGACCTCCACGATTTTTAGCGCCATCGACGCACTTCTTCTGCGTCCTCTGCCTTATCCCGACCAAGACCGGCTCGTAGCTCTGTTTAATCGCTTCCCCGGGTTCGCACATGAGCGCGAACCCGTCTCCGGAACCGACGTAGCCCATTGGAGAGCCGACAACCAGGTATTCGAGCAAATCGAGTCTGTGTCGGGCCCGGACATGGTGGCGATGTCGGGCGCGGGCTCTGCCGAACGCGTGGGTGTGCAACACGTCAGTGTGCGGCTATTTTCCCTGCTGGGTATCAAAACTTTCCTGGGCAATGTCCCCACGGACGCCGCGACTGAGAAGCGGGGATTGGACGGCGTCGCCATCAGCTACGAATTCTGGCAACACCACTTCGCCGGCGACCCGAATGTGCTCGGGCGCGGAATCTTCGTCGACACAGCGCCAACCACGGTGCTTGCAGTTCTGAATCCGGGATTCAACCTTTTTGGCACAGGAGTCCCCGAGGTTTACTTCATCCACGGCATGGCAGATCCCGCGGACTCTGGTTTCGATGATCCCCGATTTCTGCTTGCCGTTGCAAAATTGAAGCCGGGTATTTCGGTTCAACAGGCTCAGGCAGCGATGAATGTGACGGCGCTTCATCTGGCCCAGGTCTTTCCCGAAGTCTACAAAGGTACGGGAGTCAGAGTTGATCCTTTGCAGAAGGGCTTGTTTGGATGGTGGGAACAGACGCTGTATCTGCTTTTTGCAGCCGTCGGGTTTGTGCTGCTGATTGCCTGTGCCAACGTCGCCAATCTGCTCTTGGTTCGGGGCGAGGGACGGAAAAGAGAAATGGGGGTGCGGATTGCACTGGGCGCCAGCCGGAAGAGACTAGTGGGTCAACTGCTGGCCGAAAACGTTCTCCTTTCGTTATCCGGAGGCGTGTTAGGCCTGGCGTTGTCGTTTGGCGGCGTGAAGATTCTTGATGTTTTGGCCCCCCGACTGTTCCCGCGAACCACGACCGTGTTTGTGGACGGCCGCGTCTTGCTCTTTACCTTAAGCATTTGCGTTGTCACCGGCCTTGTGTTCGGCCTGATCCCTGCGTATCGCGCGTCGAAAAACGATGTCAACGAGTGCCTGCGTGAAGGTGGCCGCAGCACCGCAACCCGGTCCCGTCATCGCACGCGAAACATCATCGTGGTTGCCGAAATCGCGATGGCGCTGGTGTCGCTGATTTGCGCGGGGCTGATGATCAACACTCTGACTCATATCCTCGGCACCAGCCCGGGCTTCAATCCCGATCATCTTCTCGCAGTGGAAGTGCGGCTGACCGGCGAGAAGTACATGGACGCGACCCAGCAAGACAAAACCGGGCTGAACGTGATTCACCCGTCCGTCGGAATTTTCTGCCGTCAGGCGCTGGAACGCGTCGGCAGCATGCCCGGCATTGAGGGTGTCGCGTTGGTCGACTGGCTGCCATTCTCCGAAGAGGCCGAGCCGGCTTTCCCCGGCTTTACCATTGCAGGCCGCGCCGCCCCTCCTCGGGCAGAACGGCCGAATGTTCTGCTGGCAGGTGTCAGCCCAAGTTACTTCGCGTTGATGGGCATCCCCATCCTTCGAGGCCACGGCATCACCGAGCAGGATACGGAAACCGCTGCGCCGGGCGTTGTGATCAACCAGGCCATGGCCCGAAAGTTCTGGCCGAATCAAGATCCCGTCGGCCAAACGATCACCTTTGATTCCTCCCCCGAAGAGCGGCCTCGGCAAATCGTCGGCGTCGTGGGAAACGTGAAGCGATTTGGCCTCGTGCAGGAGTCCGAACCCGAGGCTTACGTCAACATCCCGCAACTGCCCCCGCACACTGTGCCCGGATGGACGGAGAGCCGCGTTCACAAAACCCTTGTGATCCGCACCCAGTCGGTCTCACCGGCATTGATCCGGAAAGTGCGTACTGTCCTTTCTGACATCGCTCCAGACTCACCCGTGTTTGGATTTACGAGGGTCGACGAGATGGTTGCGAATTCGGCCCGGCAATGGCGTTCTCTCAGCCAATTGTTGGGCATCTTCGCCGGAGTGGCGTTGCTCCTCGCTGCGATTGGAATTTATGGAGTGATCTCGTACTCGGTAGGCGAACGTGGCCACGAACTGGGCTTGCGCATGGCACTGGGAGCGCAACCGCGACATGTGGTTCGACTGGTATTGAGGCAGGCCATGACGCTTTCGTTCCTCGGCGTGATCATTGGCGTGGCCGCATCGTTCGCCGTCGCGCCCTTGCTGGCCGAATTCCTCTACGGCGTGAAACCACACGATGTGCTCACCTTGGTTCTAGTCTCAGCCATTCTGATCGCGGTGACGTTTTTCGCCAGCTATATCCCTGCTCGCCACGCCACTGAGATTGATCCCATAGAAACGCTTCGGCAGAATTAGTTCCGGTATAGCGCCAAAATTCGACAGTCGGTTTCCTACGACGACTTCTCCAACCCCTCAATCTCGCGCTTCGTGCGAAACGAGGCCTTTGCCTGAAAAGCTCACGTCTCGAAACTCGCAGCTCCAAGCTGACAGCTGGTGGACTCATGGCTCTTAGCTCGCAGCTCATTTACAATCGCGAAGCATGTTCTATCGCTCCGATAACCGCTCTCCCGACCAACTTCGCCCCGTCGTCTTGACACCTGATTTCATCACCACGGCCGAAGGCTCCGTCCTAATCGAAGTCGGCAATACCCGCGTCATCTGCACCGCCTCCATCGAAGAAACCGTTCCCTCCTTCATGCGCAACTCGGGCAAAGGATGGATTTCCAGCGAATACAGCATGCTCCCGCGCTCGACCCTGACTCGATCCCCCCGCGAAGTTTCCAAGGGCCGTCAGAGCGGACGCACCCACGAGATCCAGCGCCTGATCGGCCGCTCCCTGCGCGCCGTTACCGATCTCAGTCGCCTCGGCGAACGCACCATCTGGATCGACTGCGATGTCATCCAGGCCGACGGAGGCACTCGCACCGCCTCCATCACCGGCGCTTTCGTCGCGCTAGGCCTCGCTCTCGAAAAGTTGGTGGACGCCGGAACCCTGACCTCAGTACCGCTCAAAGATTTTGTCGCCGCCGTCAGCGTCGGCATTGTCGACGGAGAAATCCTGCTCGACCTCTGCTATGAAGAAGACTCGCGCGCCGATGTCGACATGAACTTCGTCATGACCGCCGGGAATAAGATGGTGGAAGTCCAGGCCACCGCCGAGCACCAGGTTTTCGACGACCAGCAACTGACCAAGATGATCGCCTACGCGCGCCAGGGAGTGCACTCTCTCCTCGCCAAACAGCAAGCTGTGCTGACAAAGGTAACGCTCCATCAGTAGGATCGGCACCTCACTGCGACTCCGAATTGTCGTGTCCACGCGTTCCCGTTTTGGAATACGTCCGAAACGAAACAGCGAATGCTACCTTCGTTCCTCCTTCCCCGCCTCGAATCTTTACCTGCAACCGATGCAACGTTAGGGTGAAAGAAGAGCTATGGGAAATCTCCGAACCATCGACGAGGGAAATAAAGACCGCCGTCGCGAACCTCGTACCGATGTCGACATCGTCCTCACGGTTTGGGGCGTCGACACTCGCGGCGATCGCTTCCTCCAGGAAGCCCGCGCCCGCGAAATCAGCCTGAGTGGAGCGCTCCTCTCAGGCCTCGATTCCGAACTTCGCTCCGGCGACGTGATCGGAATCCTCTACGCTGGCAAGAAGGCCCGCTACCGCGTCGTCTGGGTCCGCCAAAGTGGTACTAGTCACAAGGTACAAGCAGCCGTCCACCGCTTCACCACCGACGAGTGTCCCTGGAAAGACCTATTAGCGGAAGAAGACACGACCGCAGAAAACACCATCAGTCCTCCCGTGCCGTAGGTGTCCGAATATCCGGATCCTGATTTGCCCGGGATTTGAATCCATCGTTACAACTCGGAGAGAAAGATTTTTTGGGGGGGACGCGATTTGCGTAGCGCCGCGCTTTCAGCGCTACGGTAACGTCGCCCATTGAGGTTGGGCTGGGCCCCGACGGTATAGAGCCCGTAATAGATTAAAGTAGTCTATGCCAATTGAAGTGGAAGTCCGGCATGATGCCATGGGCGTTATCTACCACTGCCGCGGCCCCATGGTCATCGAAGATTTTTTCTCCGCCAACGCCAGTTTCCTGGCCACTCCCGACGAAATCCGTAAATGGCGATACGCCCTCATCGACCTCACCGCCGTCGAATCCATGGACATCGATTACACCGACGTCTCCCGCGTAGTCACCCAAAATGCCAGCATCGCCACTATGGCTGTGCCCGGTGTTCTGCTCGCCGTCGCCTCTCCCAGAGATCACGGCTTCGCCTTGGCCCGCATGTGGGGAGCCCTCGTAGAGCGCGTTGGATGGGAGACCATGACCTTCCGCTCGGTCGGCCAAGCCGAGGCATGGATTGAAAAGAGGCTCCAGGAAAAATTCGGGATCGATCTCGCGAACAGTTAGCACTGCCGGCTGCTTCCGCGTCGTCGCAAACGTGACTTAGAAACAACAGTCCAGTTCCGCCCACTTCAGCGCCCATAACTAATAGTGCGTTACCAATCAATTCTCCATGCGGAACGTCGCGACGAACTCCTAGCAGGGCCAATAAATACGGAGCGGCGAGAGCTGCCAGGCCCATAAGCGCACTCATGCCGATAAACGCTCCGAAGACAAACCATAAAACGTCACCCTTGGTGACATGCCACCCGGGGACAGCCGCCAGGGTGATCACTCCCAGCGCCGCTAAGCCCGAACCGTTCACCAACAGCGCGTAAACCGACCACATATATAGGCGACCGCACCGTTACTGACTCACTCGCGACGAAAACTAAGCCACCCACACCGTCTTGGCGTTCAAAAACTCGCGAATGCCCACCGCCCCTAACTCCCGTCCGTGCCCCGATTGCTTCACGCCTCCGAACGGAATCCGCGGATCCGACGCCACCATCTTGTTGATGAACACCATCCCCGCTTCCAGTTCGTTGATGAAGCGCTCGCGCTCCTCATCATCGTTGGTCCACGCGCTCGCTCCCAACCCGAAGCGCACATCATTGGCAATCCGGATCGCTTCATCCTGATCTTTCACCCGAAAGATCGACGCCACCGGACCAAAAAATTCCTCCCCGTATGCGGGAGAATCTTTTGGAATGTTGGTCAGCACAGTAGGCGCATAAAAATTTCCCTTCCCTTTCACCGGATGCCCGCCCGCCAGCAGCTTCGCTCCCGCCTTCACCGTCTTCTGCACATCGGCGTCGAGCGTGGTCACAGCATCGGCCGTGGCCAGCGGTCCAAGCTCCGTCTTCTCGTCAAACGGATCGCCGATCTTGAGTGCCTCCATCCGCGCCACAAATTTCTTCTCAAACTCTGCCGCAATCGGCTCGGCCACGATGAACCGCTTGGCCGCAATGCAGGACTGTCCATTGTTCAGGATGCGCGCTTCGACCGCGGTCTTCACCGCCACATCGAGATCGGCCGACGGCATCACTATAAACGGATCGCTCCCCCCCAACTCCAGCACAACTTTCTTGATCCGCTTCGCTGCCCCGATGCCCACCTGAATGCCAGCCTGCTCGCTCCCGGTCAGGGTCGCCGCCACCACCCGCCGATCATTCAGCAGCGCATCCACCTGCCCCGACCCGATCAGCAGCGTCTGAAACACTCCTGCCGGAAATCCCGCCTCCAGAAAAATCTCTTCGATCGCCAGCGCACACTGCGGAACATTCGAAGCATGCTTTAGCAATCCAACATTGCCCCCCATCAACGCCGGCGCCGCAAATCGGATCACCTGCCAGAAGGGAAAGTTCCACGGCATCACCGCCAGAATCGGCCCGATTGGCAAATACCGGATGAAGCTCTTCTTTGCCCCCGTTTCGACAATCTCATCGGCCATGAAGCGCTCAGTGTTCTCGGCGTAGTAGCGGCAGGCGGTCGTACACTTCACCGCTTCGGCCACTGCGGCCTTGTACGGTTTGCCCATCTCGAGCGTCATCAGATGACCAAACTTGTCCTTATCACGTTCCAGAATCTCCGCCGCCTTCAGCATGCGTTTGGCACGCGTCGCAAACGGAGTCTTACGCTCTGCCTTGAATGCGCTAACCGAGAGTTGCAGTTTCTTCTCGATCTCGGCATCTGAGAGCGGATGGAATGTCTTGATGACTTCACCTGTCGCGGGATTAATTGTTGCAATGGCCATGATTTACGTTATCCCTCCACGCCCGTTTGCGTCCAAACCCCAGGACGGCCAGCCGAATGAACTCAGATGATTAAATGCTTCAAATAAATCAGGAAATCGAAGCGGTCATACCACGATACCATCCGTCTCGCGGCACAACTACACCAAACCGGAAGTCCACCAAATTATCCAACTGCATTCGCCGCACGGCCATGTCCGCCTATGGTCCGTTCTATTCTGACCAGCAATTGCAGGCCCCAGCTACCTTCGTGCGCCGTATCGATAACTTGCCCGATGGTTTGATGGAACGGATTCAGGCGAAGACGCCTCCGGCCGAATCCTCGAAACTGAAATGACGGCTCGCCACCTCAAGGATGGTGAGGCCGAAACGGAGGGTGTCCACCACGTTTGGTGGGATGGGGATACAGGTCCTGGAATTCGGCATAAACCGCAAGAACGATGAGGAAGACGGCTCCCACCGCGCAGAAGGTCATCAGTATCATCAACACGCGTCACCCCCGACCTGTCGTGATGGCAGGTGACTTCACGCCATTAGATTACTCGCTGCAACAAAATCTTCAGTGACCACCATCACTGTGTTCCTTTCCAAGGCCTTCCTGAACGGGAACCCTAGTCTAACGTCCGAACCCGTCACCGCTTTTCCCGCTCCCTTGGTTTACAATTGTACGTTCCACCGCATTCATCCCTTTCGTCCTCAGGAGGATTCCTATGAAGCTCACCCCGGGTAAACTTGCCGGTCTTAAGAAAGTCTCCAACGAACGCGGCATCATCGCCGCCGCTGCCATGGACCAGCGCGGCTCCCTGCAAAAGTCTCTGGCTAAGGAAAAAGGCGCGGAGATCTCCGACGCCATGATGGAAGAATTCAAAATTCTGGTGAGCGAAGTTCTCACCCCACACGCCACCGCCATCCTGCTCGACCCCGAGTGGGGACTGCCCGCCTCCAAGCGTCGCGCCAAGAACGCCGGCCTGCTGCTCGCCTATGAAAAGACGGGATACGACAAGACCGGCCCCGGCCGCCTGCCTGACCTGCTCGACGTATGGTCCGCACGCCGCCTGAAAGAAGCCGGCGCGGATTGCGTCAAGATTCTGCTCTACTACACCCCCGACGATCCCAAGCACGTCAATGAAGTCAAGCACGCCTGGGTCGAGCGCATCGGCGATGAATGCCGCGCCAATGACATCCCGTACTTCCTCGAATTCGTCGGCTACGAAGAGGGTGCGGACGAGAAGGGCCTCGAATATGCGAAGAAGAAACCGCACATTGTCACCGAGAGCATGCGCGAGTTCTCGAAAGATCGCTACGGCGTCGACGTGCTGAAGGTCGAAGTTCCCGTAAACATGAAGTTCGTCGAAGGCACCAAGTCATTTGGTGGACAGAAAGCCTACACCAAGAAAGAGGCCATCGACCTGTTCCACAAAGCCGCCCACGTTGCGACCAAGCCATTTATTTATCTGTCGGCTGGCGTCAGCAACGCCGAATTCAGCGAGACCCTCGAACTCGCCGGAGAATCCGGAGTGAAGTTCAACGGCGTGCTGTGCGGCCGCGCCACATGGAAAGATGGCATCCCCATCTACGCCAAGCAAGGCGCAGATGCCTTCCGCAAGTGGCTGGAAACCGAAGGCGTAAAGAACATCCACAACGTCAACGACAAACTGAAAGCCGCAACCAGTTGGCACTCGATCTATGGCGTCGAGTTAGTCCACGCGTAAAAGGCTGACCAGTCATGTGGCGCGGGCAACGATGCCCGCGCCATTCCTTTTGTTGCTATTTCATGTTCAACGAGTTCATTCACCTTGAAGCGAAAGATCCTTCTCTCCTGGAGCAGTGGCAAAGACAGCGCGTGGTCCCTCCACGTGCTCCACCAGTGCAGAGAAGTCGACGTCGAAGTCGTCGGCTTGCTCACCACGATCAACACACACTTCCAGCGCGTCGCCATGCATGGCACGCGGTTCGCATTGCTGAAGGCGCAAGCCGACGCCGCGCGCCTGCCACTCTGGGAAGTTCCTCTGCAATCGCCCTGCAGCAACGAGGTCTACGAACAAGCGATGTCTGCCGCCTGCGCCTCAGCCGTCGAAAAGGGAATCTCCGCGATCGCCTTCGGCGATCTCTTCCTCGAAGACGTTCGCCGCTACCGCGAAGATCGCCTGCGCGACACCGGACTCGAACCCATATTCCCGCTCTGGGGACGCAACACGCATGAGTTGATTTCCGAAATGCTCGACGGCGGACTGCGCGCCCGCATCGTTTGCTTAGATCCCTCGAAGCTGCCTGCCGATTTCGTTGGCCGCGATCTCGACCACCACCTGTTACGCCGCATGCCCGCCGGAGTCGATCCTTGCGCCGAGAACGGTGAGTTTCATACCTTCGCCCATGCCGGGCCCATGTTCCATCAGCCGATTCCAATCAAAAACGGCGAAACGGTTATGCGCGACGGCTTCCTCTTCGCCGATGTGCTCCCCGATTCGGAGACAGCTGCGCTGTAGCGCGATCGCTCCGGCCGAGCAATGCGGTCTCCACAAGCTCATGTAGGGGCGGAGGCATCCCTCCGTCCCGCGAGCGCAGCGAGCATGCACCTACGCGGCTCTCTTCTCCGTGAACTTGATCAGCACCTTGGTGTACCCATCGATCCGCTGATCAAATTTCTTATACGCGTACGGTGCATCGTCGATCTCAATGCGGTGGCTGACGATCTTGCTTGGCTTAGCCTTGCCCGTCACAATCAGGTCGCGCAGATATTCGTTGTACTTCTTCACCGGGGCCTGCCCGCTGCCCATTGTCAACCCCTTATCAAAGAAGTCCGCGATGGGAAACGGATACACGCCTTTCTTAGCGTCCTCGCCTTTCGCGCCGGGATCCGGGGCAATGTACACACCGATAATCCCTACGCTGCCCGTGGCATTGACGACCTTCACCACGTTCTCGAGGACCTGTGTCGCCTTCTCGCGATCGGGATCGTCGTTGTCCCGCGCCTGATAGCCGACCGCGTCGATCGCGCAATCCACGCCCTCGGCCTTCTCCTCGCCCGGCCGGTGCGCTTGCTGGATTCCCTTGATCTCTTTCCGAAGCGCGAAAATTTGCTCCACAGGATCACCCTGGCTGAAGTCCACCGGGGTCGCACCGATCTCCTTCACCTTCTCCAACCGCTCCGGAATGCTATCGACCACGTAAACTTCCGACGCGCCTTTTAGCAGTGAGCTGTATGCAGCGAGAAGTCCCACCGGCCCAGCTCCGAAGATCGCGACAGTCTTCCCCGGCGCCACGCAAGCCAACTCCGCCGCGTGATACCCGGTCGGAAACACGTCTGACAAGAGCAGGAAATCATCTTCCCACTCATCACCAGGCTTGCCCGGGAGCTTCAGGCAGTTGAAATCCGCGTACGGCACGAGCACGAACTCCGCCTGGCCGCCCTGGTACGGGCCCATCCCGGCATATCCGTAGGCCGCGTGTGGGGCTTCGGGGTTCATTGTGAGGCAGGCCTCGGTGTGCCCGCGATGGCAGTTGAAACAGAATCCGCACGAGATATTGAACGGCAGCACCACGCGGTCGCCCTTCTTGATACTCTGGACCGCCTCGCCCACCTGCTCGATTACGCCCATGATCTCGTGTCCGACAACGGTTCCCTTTTCCAGCGGGGTACGCCCGTCATACGTGTGCAGATCGCTTCCGCAGATTCCGGTCGTCGTGACGCGCAGAATCGCATCCGTCGGCGATTTCAATTTCGGTGTAGGATGATTTGCCACCGACATCTTATGTTTGCCTTCAAAACTTACCGCTTTCATGAGACTCACTCCTTGATAAATTCGACGAAATGACACGAAGCTCCTCTAGGATGCCGCGTTCCCCGATGAGGATGGTTCCGCATTTGCTTGAGTAGGGGAGGAGGCATTCCTCCGCCCCGCGAGGAAAGCGAGCGTGAACGCTGACAGGATGTGGAACAGCGGCGAGGGAGCGAGGACCTGTGCGCGAGATTCGTGGCGGCCCAGACGGTTTTGCTGCTCCCCGGACGAGGGCATCCGTCACTTTACGATCGCAGCTGGTTATAAGATTACCGCTGCTACGTGATCTCCCACAGCCGCCACAACGCGATCATGCCCAGCAGCACCAGATTCGGAAACAGCAGAGGCGCAAACGGCGCCGCTCCAAACGTGAAATTCTTCAAGGTCTGCGTCGAGGGCCCGTGGAGATTCGCCGTAGCGTGCAGGACAAATCCCCAGACACCCACTCCCGCTTCCCCAACGAGAATTGCGGCGCAGAGCAAAATGAATCCTCGTGACACTCGCAGCAGCAGAGGCATCACTAAGAAACCGACAGCGATTGCACTGGCCCATACCCCGACCCACAACGACATCGTAAGCCTCCGTCAAAAGTCAGGCCCGGCAGCAATGGTTCAGCTGAATGGAATTCGAAGTGGAACGTAGTGTAGCGCAAATGCAAATGAAGATGCAGTTCGCCACGGAGGTGTATAAAACTTTCTATGAACGCTTCGAGACAAACCGTTCTCATCACCGGAGCCTCCGGCGGCATCGGATACGAACTCGCCAAGCTCTTTGCCCGTGATCACCACAATCTCGTCCTCGTGGCTCGCAGTGCCGACAAACTTGCGCGAGTCGCCACAGAACTGCGAGCTCAGGGCGTAACGGTAAAGACAATTGCTCTTGACCTTGCAGCAGCACCCGCACCGAAGTTTCTCTTCGATCAACTCCAGAGCGGGGGCGTCTCCGTCGACATCCTCATCAACAACGCCGGCTACGGCGCCTTCGGCGATTTCGCGCAAATGCCCGAAGAGGAAATCCTGGGCCAGATCAACCTCAACATCACCGCCCTCACTCAGCTCACCCGCCTCTTCCTGCCCTCCATGGTGCAGCGCCGCGGCGGCCGCATCATGAATGTGGCCTCCACCGCCGGATTTCAACCCGGCCCCCTGATGGCCGTCTACTACGCGACCAAGGCGTACGGGATTTCCTTCTCGGAAGCCATTGCCAACGAACTGCGCAACACTGGCGTCACGGTGACATGTTTCTGCCCGGGCGCAACCCACACGGGGTTCGCCAAGCGGGCCGGCACTGAGAAATCCCGCCTATTCAAACAACTCGGAGCCATGAGCGCAGAAAAAGTCGCGCTCGACGGCTACCGCGCAGTCATGGAGGCCCGCACCCTCGCGATCTCTGGGGTGCACAACTGGCTGGTCGCGGAGTCCACCCGCTTTGCTCCTCGGAAAATGGTGACCGCAATCTCCCGCTGGGTAGCAGAAAAAGTCGATTCCTAGAGGCTAGCTTGCTCCGTCTCCGCCGAAAAAGAATGAGCCCGTGCCGGTCGCACATGCTTCCGCTACTCGCGGATATTCCCTGCGGCCTCTAGCGCATTCCCCCCTGCGCAAATGTTTTTGATGTACTCTATTTTCCCATGCCCACACTCATTCCCCAGCCCACGCGCATTCAAGCCGCCGGCAACAAGCCCAAACTCATCGACGAATATGTTGGACGTGTCAACTCCAAAACGACAGCCACCAGCGTGGCCCACATGCGCAGCCCGCAAGGATGGCTAGAGCCCGGCCAGACTCCCGAGTTCGACGAGTTCACGATTGTGCTGAAAGGCATGCTGCGAGTCGAGCACAAGAATGGATCTCTCGACGTCAACGCGGGCCAAGCCGTGATCGCGCACGCCGGCGAGTGGATTCGCTACTCTACCCCGCAAGAGGGCGGCGCCGAATACATCGCCGTTTGCCTTCCCGCATTCGCCATGGAAACCGTCCACCGCGACGACAAGTAATCGAAGATAGACGAATGGTCTTGGGCAATTCGGGGAAGGAAACAAAGGCAGGACCGGGAAGGGCGCGACTTCCAGTCGCGCCGCAACAGCCCATCGCCATTTTGGCTTTAGCCGCTGGGAATTTAAACAACCACAGGCAACTCGGCGGCCAAAGGCTCTTTTTCAGATTTAGCTAAGAGCTAGCAGCTAGAAGCCCCAGCTGCTACTCCCACTCAATCGTCCCCGGAGGCTTCGACGTGATGTCGTAGACCACGCGGTTCACGCCCTTCACTTCATTCACAATCCGTGTGGAGATCGTCTTCAACACGTCGTGCGGCAGTGGGACCCAGTCGGCGGTCATCCCATCTTCGGAACTGACGGCACGAATCGCACAGGCATACGCGTAGGTGCGCATGTCGCCCATCACGCCCACCGACATCACCGGGAGCAGCACGGCGAACGACTGCCAGATCTTGTTGTAGAGCCCAGCCTCTTTCACTTCGTTGACTACAATGTCGTCGCATTCGCGTAACAGTGCCAGGCGTTCTGGGGTTACCTCACCCAACACACGCACCGCCAGCCCGGGCCCGGGGAATGGTTGCCGTTGCAGAATTTCCTCAGGCATCCCCAGGTCGCGGCCGATTTTGCGAACCTCATCTTTGAACAAGTCTTTGAGCGGCTCAATCAGCTTGAGCTTCATCTTCTCGGGCAGCCCGCCGACGTTGTGGTGCGACTTGATGACCTGCGACGGCCCCCGCACCGACCGTGACTCGATCACGTCGGGATAAAGCGTTCCCTGCACCAGCCACTTGACCTTACCTTCGCTCTTCTCGATGCGCCGGGCTTCCTTCTCAAACACTTTGATGAATTCGTTGCCGATGATTTTGCGCTTCTTCTCCGGATAAATGACTC
>Ga0207693_10000024_pt1 | contig 125885 bp, 118 predicted proteins | sample LARL81metaG_FD_184347 | JGI IMG/M metagenome (GOLD analysis project Ga0207693, IMG submission 184347) | Corn, switchgrass and miscanthus rhizosphere microbial communities from Kellogg Biological Station, Michigan, USA - LAR L8-1 metaG... | ecosystem: Host-associated > Plants > Roots >...
TTATGCTCGACTTAAAGGCATCATCGCAAGGAGTCTGCTATCACTAAGAGCACAGGAAGAGTTTTGCACATGGCTCAGAAAGCTACCCCCAAGAAAACGGCCGCCGAAGATCCCCGCTACGTACAAGCTCTGCAGAGCTACGAGGCGGGCCTGCGTGCAATGCAGGAGCACAAGTTCGACAAGGCGAAGCCTCACTTCCAGAAGGTCATCGGCGGACCCAGCAAGGAGCTGATCGACCGCGCCACGGTGCACCTTAACATCTGCAATCAGCACCTGGAAAAAAGCTCCGCCACGCAGTTTAAGACTCCCGAGGAGCATTTCGACTATGCCGTCTCTCTGATGAACGTCGGCGACTACGTAACTGCCCGCGAACATCTGGACAAGTTGCTCAAGCAAAATGCCAAGGCCGACTATGTGATCTACGGCCTGGCGGCGCTCGAGTGCCTGACCGGGCATGTGGAAGATTCGCTCCGTCATCTCGATGAAGCGCTTCACTTGAATGCCCAACTGCGCTTTCAGGCCCGGAACGATTCTGATTTTCAGAATCTCGCCGAGGATCCGCGGTTTACAGAACTCCTTTATCCCGACCCTGGCGCCGACATGGAGCCTTCCGACTCGACGGGTGAAGAGGAACAGATCTAGGCCAAAAAAGGACATCCCTGATGGAGACCAAGGCTGCTGAGTTTGTGTCACGGGATAAGTCCGCTCACGCCTCCGAACTTCGAGTAGTGGCAATTGGGGGCGGAACCGGTCTGTCGACGCTGCTGAAGGGATTGAAGCGCTTCGTACAAGCTTCTTCAGATACAGTCCCGGTCCTAAGCAGTAAGCCGTCGATTCGCGACCTCTCGGCAGTAGTCACAGTTAGTGATGATGGCGGCTCCAGTGGTCGCTTGCGGAAAGAGCTCAACATGCTTCCGCCGGGCGACATCCGGAACTGCATCGTCGCCCTGAGCGAGGATGAAGCACTGCTTTCCAAGTTGTTTCGCCACCGCTTCGACAAGGGTTCTGGGCTTGAGGGTCATAGCTTCGGCAATCTTTTTCTTGCCGCACTTACTTCCCTGACGTCGGACTTCTCTGAAGCTGTGCGCCTTTCTTCAGAGATATTGCTCACGCGTGGGCATATCTACCCGGCCACAACTTCCAACATCGAATTGGAAGCCTTGATGGAAGACGGTACGAGAGTCCGAGGGGAAACCAAAATCACGGCCAGCAAGGGACGCATTCGGGAGCTATTCCTGATTCCTCCTGACGTTGGCCCAATGCCGCAGACGCTTGAAGCGATCGCTCAAGCTGACTTGATCACCATCGGCCCCGGATCACTCTTTACAAGCCTGATTCCAAATTTATTGGTGCGGGGAATCTCGGAGGCTATTGTGGAGTCCAAGGCCACGAAGGTTTATATCTGCAACCTCATGACACAGGCGAACGAAAGCCTGGGGCTCTCCGCGGCAGACCATATTCGCGCCCTGAATCGGCACGCGCAGGGACAGATCTTTGATTACGCACTGCTGAATCGCACTCCGGTATCGGACGAGATGAAAGCCAATTACGCAACCGAAGGTGCCTGCCAGATCGTGAATGATCTGGATGCGATCGAAGCGATGGGCGTGATTCCGGTTCTCGGGGACTATCTGGAAGACGCTGGCGTGGCCCGCCACAACTTCACCCGGGCAGCGCACGATGTGCTGGAGTTAGCGATGGAGGCTCCTGCCCGAAAGCCTTGACCTTTTATCTCCTCAATTCTCCTTTGCGATCTCTGCGGTGTTTCTCTGCGCGCTCAGCGGTCAAAAGCTTTACCGCGGAGGTCGCAGAGAAGATCGCAGAGAAAATCTGCTCTCGTTGTGATTAGGAACGTCTTTCCTGTATCGTGAGCCGTTAACTTAACGATCTTAGGGAAGCCCGTCGACCTGATGCGCATTCTGCTCGCTGTTCTCATCCTGCTGTCCTCCACTTTGCTTGCAGCTCAGGCCGCGCCTGAGAAGGGCGGGCACGAAGTCCAGATTTGGGCGGGTGGCGGCCATTCGGTTAGCGGCGGCCGCGGCAATACGGGAGTATTTAATGCGGGTCTTCGATACGGATGGGTACTCACCGACCTGCATCTACCCAGTTTCCTTCGCGGCCGGTTTGAATATGCGGTCGATGCCGTTCCAGTATTTCTTGCTTTTCAACCGACCAACACGGCATATGGAGTAGGTTTTGATCCGCTTGGACTGAAATGGAATTTCCAGCGCCACAGCCGCATTTCGCCGTATCTGGAACTCACTGGCGGAGTCCTGTTCACGAATCACGACGTTCCGACCGGAACGAACACGGTGAATTTCATGGACCAGGCCGCTTTGGGTATGCACATTCTGGGCGCGAAGCGAAACGTGAGCCTTGAATTGCGTTACATGCATATTTCGAATGCGGGGCTCGCAACGCCGAACCCGGGGATCAACACGGTGCAGGTGCGATTGGGAGTTGGCCAGTTTTTCACCAGGCATTGATTCGTGGCGAGGTTGCTTGCAACGTCTGTGGCGGCAGCGTTGGTGAAGGAAGGCTTGAGATGTGGCGTAAGCAAAGACACAGCGAGCTACGTCTCTACGGGTTAGGCTGATTTGCCCGAGAGTTGCGCCGAAATTTCCCGCCCGTTATCCTCATCCGTTATGTCCACGCTCGTCGAATGTGTCCCTAATTTTTCCGAAGGCCGCGACAAAACCAAAGTTGACGCGATCATCGAGGCCATGAAAATGCCCGGCGTCTATCTGCTCGACCGTGAAATGGATGCAGACCACAACCGCTGCGTCATCACACTGGTCGGCGAGCGAGAAGCGATTCAGGAAGCCGCCATTCGTGGCGTGGGCAAAGCCTCAGAACTGATCGATCTCAACACCCACACCGGGGCACATCCTCGGATGGGTGCTGCGGATGTAGTTCCCTTTATTCCTATCGACGGCGTCACTATCGAAGATTGCGTTGTCATGGCCAACCACGTCGGCCAAGAGATATGGAAGCGGTACCAGATTCCGGTGTATCTCTACGAATCAGCCGCGCGCATGCCCGAGCGCCAGGGTCTGGAGAATATTCGGCGAGGGCAGTTTGAGGGTATTCGAGCCGAGATCGCAACAAATCCTGCGCGGCGGCCAGATATAGGGGAACCCCGAGTACATCCCACCGCCGGGGCTACAGTCGTCGGTGCGCGCAAGTTCCTGATCGCCTACAACGTCTTTTTGAACACCCCAAATGTTGATGTCGCCAAAAAGATCGCCAAGGCAGTCCGATTTTCCAGCGGCGGAATGCGCTTCGTCAAAGGCGCGGGATTCCTCGTGCGAGGCCTGGCGCAAGTCTCGATGAACCTGACCGACTTCGAACAGACCCCAATCCACCGCGTCTTCGAAATGGTCAAACGCGAGGCGGCGCGATATGGCGTCGCGCCAGTATCCAGCGAAATTGTGGGCCTGATCCCTAAGAAGGCCCTGGAAGATGCGGCCGAGTGGTTTCTGCAGGTGGAGAACTTCGATTCATCGCTGATTCTCGAAAATCGCCTGGCCGCTGTCATGGGCGGCAAGATGGCAGTAGGAGGGCTCCGCGCCGGGGCGGAACCGTTCATTGAGCAATTGGCTGCTCCCACTGCAACGCCCGGTGGAGGGAGTGCCTCGGCTGCGGCTGCCGCGATGGCGGCGGGTTTGGCCACAATGGTGGCTTCTATGTCACGAGGCAAAAAGGCCTATGTGCAGTTTGAAAGCCAGCTCAGTACGGCCATCGCTCGCCTCGCATCTCTTCGAGAGGAGTTAAAGATCGCTATCGACGCCGACGCTGAGTCCTATAACTCAGTGATGAAGGCCTATAAATCCGGGCGCGATACGACAGATCAGGCCTCGGCCGACGCCGCAATTGACGCTGCTCTAAAGCAGGCGACCTCCATCCCTCTGGGTGTTGCGGAAAAAGCCTATGAGATTGCACAAATAACGAAATCTTTCGAGCCGATTACTAATCCCAACATGAAGTCGGACCTCACCACGGCATCCGCATTGGCAGGAGCGGCGCTCAGCGGAGCGTTGGCCAATGTGGAAATCAACCTTAGCTCGCTGAAAGATCAACCTTTCGCGGACCAGGTCCGCTCTCGCATCGGCAAGATTAGGGCGTAATCCACCCTACTGACTTACGGCGAAAATTTCCGAGTGGAAACGGGGGCAGCCGGGTTGTCACTCTAAGATCGTCCTATCTCCCACATGCTATGAGGCCCGCATGATTCGGCTCGGGTATCTTCTCTTGTCTCTATTCACTATGGTTTGCGGCGCTATGCTGCTGGTCTTTAACGGCTGTGGCGGGAGCGCAAGCCAGCACCAAATCCCGTTTTCCGGAGGAAAGATCCAGCATGTCGTCATCATTTTTCAGGAGAATCGGACGCCTGACAATCTCTTCCAGGATCCGGTACTGATCAGTGCCGGAGCTGACATCGCCAACAGCGGATTGAATTCAAGCGGTCAGTCGATTCCCTTAAGCGCAGAATCACTCGCCGTGACCTATGACCTGAGCCACGCGCACGGAGCTTTTGTCGCGCAATACGACGGTGGAAAGATGGACGGAGCCAATCAGGTACCCATGATCTGCTACGTTGCTCCCTGTCCGAACAATCCACAGTATTTCTACGTGAATCCTTCGGAGGTGCAGCCATACTTTCAGATGGCGGAGCAGTACACGTTTGGCGATCGCATGTTCCAAACTAATGAAGGCCCCAGTTTTCCCGCCCACCAGTTCATCATCTCAGGCACGTCCGCACCAACAGCCGACAGCAATCTGTTTGTCGCCGAAAACCCCAACAACACGGTCAAGGGAGAGGTAAACGCAGGCTGCGCGGCATCTCCGACAGCCTATGTGTCCATCGTCGATCCCAGCGGAAACGAGCCCTCGACTATTTATCCCTGCACGGATCATCCCAGTCTGACCGACCAATTCGACGCCAAGAACATCTCCTGGCGGTACTACACGCCGGGCCCGAATTCGATCTGGACGGGGCCGAATGCCATTGAGCACATGTGCGGGCCCAATGCACCGCCTCCAAATGGCACAGCTTGCGTCGGCTCCGACTGGGTGAACCACGTGGTTTTGTACTCAACCCAAAATCCGGCTCCGATTCTCACCGATATTTCCAGTAATCAGTTGCCCACCGTCAGTTGGGTCATTCCCGCCGGAAAGAATTCGGATCACGCCGGCCAAGCCGCGACTACTGGCGGGCCATCGTGGGTCGCGGCCATCGTCAATGCCATTGGAAACAGCTCATATTGGCAAAATACCGCCATCATCATTACGTGGGACGATTGGGGAGGATGGTACGACCACGTTCCACCGCCAAAAGTTATCGACGACGGCACGAGTTGGGGATCAGGGTATGTGTACGGATTCCGCGTGCCGTTGATCGTAATTTCCCCATACGCGAAGGCGGCATACATCTCCCACGTCAATCACGACTTCGGCAGCATATTGCGGTTTACGGAAGAGACTTTCGGACTCTCGCCGGTTGGGTATGCCGATCTTTACGCAGATGACCTCTCTGACTGCTTTGATTTGAATCAGGCTCCGCTTGTGTTTCACACGATTAACGCACCGCTCACTGCGACCCATTTTTTGACCGATCGGACTCCGCCCGGCGACCCTGACGACGACTAACAGCCCGCGTTGAAGGCGAACCACTTTGGGGCGCGTCGAAAAGGTCAACGGTCGCTGTACTTTTGTTCGAACGGGCCCGCGTGCAAGTAAAATAGAATAAACCGTTCTATTAACGACACAGCTCGATCGCGCATCCAATGGAAGGTGAGCGGTTGTCAGTGTTTTGAATTCGAGGTGTTATGAGACTTTTGAAGCTTCTTTTGGTTTCTGTGCTAATGGTGAGCATGGCTTATGCGATGCCGCTGAATTCGTCGGCGCGCTCCTGTGTTCCTGCCGATCTGCTGCAATTGATTTCTGTGGATTATCGAGCGCTGAAGGATTCGCCGACGGCGATGGCATTGAAGCAGCAGTTGATGCCCGACAACATTAAGCATTTTGAAGGCGCCCTGAAAGGCATTGGGCTGGATCCCGACAAGGACGTCGACACCCTTACGTTCGCATCCTTTCGCTCGGGCAAGCAGGGTATCAAGACGGTCGGTGTGGCCGCCGGTCCCTTCAACATGAAATCCGTGCTGAAGAAGATGAAGTTGCAAAAGTACGTCCCCAAGAAATATGGGAATAACGACATCTATCCGATGGACGGGGGTTTCGTAATGAGCTTCCTCGACGACAGCACGCTGTTGTTCGGTGACGCTACCTCAATCCGCGTGGCCCTGAATACCCACGATGGCCAGATTCTCGCTCTGGATACAAACGGGAACATGGCCGACATGATGACGAGCGTCGATTCCGCTCCGGTGTGGAGCATTCTCGACCAGCAGGGCACGCAGAACGCGCTGCGTTCGGCGATGGGAGATGCCTCTAAAATCGCTGACTACGAGATGGTCAAGAAGAGTTTGGTCGGCTCGCGCTATTCGATGAACTTCAACAGTGGCGTTAACTTCGATATGACTGTGGTTACCTCGGATCCGGCGAAGGCAGCCACGGTTGCGAACGCGATGAAGGCCTACATGATGTTTAGAAAGGTTAGCGCCACACCGGCGGAAAAGATTGCCGTGGATAACACAACGGTCGACTCGGACGGTTCCAATCTTCAAGTGCATTTCAAAGCGAATGATCAGCAGTTCCAGTCATTGATGCACTCGGATCTGTTCGCGGCTGTCACTCACTAGGCTGAACGAATTAAGTAAAAAGGCACCGGCAACCCGGTGCCTTTCTTATTCTCTGCGCTGTCTGCGTCAGTTCTCGGCGATCTCAGCGGCTAAAAGCTCGAACCGCAGGGGAGGCCAAGAAAATCCGCTGAGGCCGTAGAGGAAGGCTAAACCAACATCACTGGTAGGACTGACCGCGCCGAGAGGCGGACTTCCCATGCGTTCACTCTTTCTCCCGCTCTAGCCTCTTCTTCCGCGCCCATCCTTCCTTAACCACTTGTCGTCCACGACCGACTGCCAGTGAGTCTTCGGGAACGTCATCCGTAATACAGGAGGCGGCACCGACATAAGCCCCCTTCGCGATGCGAACCGGCGCCACCAGCGTGCTGTCGCTGCCAATAAAGACATCGTCCCCGATCACGGTCTTATGCTTGTGCACACCGTCGTAGTTGCAAGTAATTGTTCCTGCGCCGATATTGACTCCTGCACCGATCTCCGCGTCTCCCAGATACGTAAGATGATTCGCCTTCGACCCCTTACCCAACGTGATCTTTTTCGTCTCCACAAAGTTGCCCACGTGCGCGCCTTCCCCGATTTCGCTGCCGGGTCGCAGGTGGGAATAGGGTCCAATGATCGCGCCGGAGCCGATGCGCGCACCCTCCATGATGCTGCCCGGACGGACCATCACACCGTCCCCAATATCCGAATCGCGAATCACGGAATAGGAGCGTACTCGGCAATTTCCACCGATTCGGGTCTTGCCCAGCAATTGCACAAACGGTTCGATGACAGTATCGGGCGCAATCTCGACGTCTGCATCGATAACGCAGGTTTCGGGATAAAAGACAGTGACCCCGTCCGCCATGAGTTGCCGGCACTTCGACGATCTCATTTGGCGGTCGATATCGGACAACTCGGCCCGCGTATTTCCGCCAAGCACTTCGCCCGGAGTTGCGGTTTGCCAGGCCACAACTCTCCGACGCGCTTTGCGGAACACAGCGGCCATGTCCGTCAAGTAGTACTCTTTGTGCGCATTGTCGGTGGAGAGATCGCCGATGTACAAGTAAAGATCCTTGATGTTGAAGACGTAGAATCCCGAGTTAATCTCGCGAATCTTTTTCTGCATTGCGTTCGCTGATTTTTCCTCCACGATCCCCAACACTTCGGCGCTTTTGGCTCCCTTACGCAGCACACGGCCATAGCCGGTAGGATTCTCCAATGCTGCGCTCAGCAGCGTCATCGCCGCTCTTTGCTCGAGATGAAAATCGCGCAACTTCGCGATGGTTTCGGACGAGATCATCGGTGCATCCCCAGAAAGCACGACGACGACGTCATAGCGAGCCAGCGCATCCTGGGCAACCATCAGCGCGTGCCCTGTTCCCCGCTGTTCAGCCTGCAAGACGAAGTTGACACCCGTGTGCTGCATCGCGCGGCGGACGCGCTCCGCTTCGTGACCGATGATGGCGTACACGTCTTTGGCATCGACGATGCGCTCCGCTGCCCGAATGACATGCTCCAGCAGTGGTTTGCCACCGACTTCATGCAACACCTTCGGAAGCTGCGACTTGAGTCTGGTTCCCTTGCCTGCCGCCATGATGGCCACTGCCAGGCGTGGTGTGTCTGCTGCTGCCTCATTCGATGCTTGGGAGGGCGACTTCGCCGAGGAACGAGAGGGCCTTGCTTTCGATTTCTTCATCTCGAACTCAATATACCTTTGGCCGTCAGTGGATGGCTATTTCCGACTGGATGGTTACGCTCGCAAGTGCAGCCCTACAAGCCGAGTCCCCCGTCAACTGCGAGCACTTGTCCCGTAATGAATTGCGGGGCGGCAGCTAAGAACAAGACGGCTGCTGCTACTTCTTCTCCCCGGCCGTTTCGTCGCATAGGAGTCTGCTTGGCCATGCGGCGCATGAAGGCTGCCGCGGCCTTTTCCCCCAGGTCGATCATGCCGGGGGCGACGGCATTCACCGCAATCTCCGGTGCCAGGGCTTTCGCCATAACCTTGGTCAGCATGTGAAGCGCGGATTTGGAGGAGCAGTAATGCGCATGGGTCGCCCATGGCCTGAGTCCGCCAAGCGATCCCATGTTGATGATCTTTGCCTCAACTTTCCCCGTTCCCTTTCCCCGTGGACGCCGCATCCACTTCAAAGCTTCTCGTGAGACCAGAAAGGGTGCCCGGGTATTGGAGGCGAAAATAGCGTCCCACTGACGGACAGTAAGCTTCTCGAATTCAGCAGTTTCATAATTTGCCGCATTATTCACCAGGATATCGATACGGCCAAGTTCGCGGCCTGCCTCTTTTATCATGGACCGGACGCTGGTTTCATCGGTTACATCACACTGAAAGGCGAAAGCCCTTACCCCTAGCCCGCTTAAGTCAATAACTGTTTCTCTCGCCTGACGGGCTGAATTCCGATACGTAATGGCGACATCGGCGCCCGCCTTGGCCAGAGCCAGCGCCGACGCCCGGCCCAGGCGACGTGCGGCTCCAGTGACCAAGGCAGCCTTCCCTGCCAAGGGTTTTTGAGGATCAATCATGGAGGGAATTCTACTCTGGACGGTCTTGAAAGGTGGCGGTTAGACGGTCGGCGGTCGCTTTTTACCGCTGGAAACCTCGTTTTTTTCAGGCTAAAATCTGTCTCGCATGCCAGACCCGCGCAGCGTCGTAGTCTATTCCCGCAAAGGCTGTCATCTGTGCGAAGTCGTGAAAGAGAGTCTCGCCAAACTCTCGCGCCGTGGAGGCTTCACCTGGCGTGAAATCGACGTCGATGCCGACCTCGAGCTGCGCCGTCAGTTCAATGATGAAGTCCCGGTAGTCTTCATCGATGGACGGAAGGCCTTCAAGTATCACATGAACGAACAAGATTTTCTGCGTAAGCTTGCCAGCTAGGCGATTCTCTATTGACGTCCGCGATCTGACACACACGTGTCTCATCTGACACGTTAACTCCCTACGACTCGCCTTAACTACAGTCAATTCAGCAACCCGGATTCGGCATTCTCCCTGCTCTCCCTCCGATGTCGTCACTGAAATCAAGGAGGAATCCCTTGCTCCGCCAGATTCTTGCACTCACCTTCATTTTTCTCTGTACCACCATCGCATGGATGTTCCTCGGCTCGACCATCGTCTCGCGCACCTACGGCGCGAATCAGCAGCTGCAGGGCCACGTCGCTTCGACGTGGGGCACGGCTCAGGAACAATCGCCACCGACCGCCCACTACTCAGTGATGGATCAAACCAACTCAACCACTGTCGAGAACGGAAAGCTTGTCGTGCACAATCAGAAAATTGAACGACTGGTGCCTCTTCCACTTGAGTCGAGCCGCATACGCGTGAACATTCATCTTGACCCGCGGCAGAAAGGACTGCTCTGGTACAGCACGTATGCGGTTGACTTCGCGGGAGACTATGTCTTCCGCAACACCACAGACCAGCCACAGAATGTCGCCTTCCGCCTGACTTTTCCGGCGCAGAAGGCCGTATACGACGAACTGCAGATGAAGATCGACGATCAGACAGTTTCTGTATCGACTGACGAGCAAGGAACGGTGGGCAGAGCCACGATCCTGGCGCAAACCGATGCGAAGTTGCACATAGGGTATCGCTCTCAAGGCCTGGAATCGTGGCGGTACAAGCTAGCTGACGGCATCGCGCAGGCCCACGATTTTCAGCTCACGATGCAGACCAATTTCCGCGAGATCGACTTCGCCGACGATACACTTTCGCCTACCGCGAAGCTTTTGATCCCAGGAGGATGGGAACTCTCCTGGCAGTACTCCAACCTGGTCTCAGGTTTCCAGATCGGCATGACCATGCCCGAGAAACTTCAGCCCGGGCCTCTCGCGGGAGAGATCAGCTACGCGGCGCCGGTCTCGCTGTTCTTCTTTTTCTTCCTGATGTTCATCATCGCTACGCTGCGCAACATTGACCTCCATCCGTTGAACTACTTCTTTCTTGCCACGGCGTTCTTCGCCTTTCACCTTCTGCTGGCATATTTGGTCGATCACATCTCGATCCACGCCGCCATGGCGATTGCGTCCTTCGTCTCGGTGCTGCTGGTGGTCAGCTATCTCCGGCTGGTGGTGGGAATGCGCTTCGCGGCACTCCAAGCCGGAACAGCGCAACTCATCTACCTGGTGCTGTTCTCTTACGCTTTCTTTTGGAGAGGGTTCACGGGGCTCTCGATCACGGTGATTGCCATTATTACTTTGTTCGTAGTGATGCAGGCGACCGGTCGCATTCGTTGGTCCGACCGCTTTGCGGCACTGAACCGGTCACCCCTGCCCGGCACCAAGTAACTACGGAAGCCACGAAGGTACACGAAGGGCAAGCTGATCGCCTTCGTGTACCTTGCTATTTGTGAGTTTGGAACTCTTGTAGGCAGTGGCGGCAAGCGCTTTTTTCCTAAGCCTTACAGATTTCCGCTACAATCCTCCCGGCATGTTGCGGACCGAACTCTACGCAGACCCCAGCAATCGCTTTCTCCCCGATTTGATACTCGATTCTTGCCGCCGAAACGCGGCCAAGACAGCCATTGTCGACTCCTCGTGCGGGCGGCGCCTCACCTATGGCGAATACGGAGAAATCGTTGAGAGTCTCGCGCTTGGCTTGGTCCGTGTCGGCGTAAAGCCGGGAGAAGTCGTGGCTATTTTCCTGGCGAACTCCTGGGAATTCTGCGCCGCATTCCATGCGATCCAACTCGCCGGAGCCATTCCGACGCTTTTGAATCCCACTTACCGCGAGCGCGAGGTTTGTTACCAACTCGAAAATTCGGGCGCCGTGGTTTTAATCACCGATGGCGCATGCGTAGAGGGGATCAACCTGTGCGGATTGCCCAAACTGCGACACATCTACACAATTCGGCAGTCGGCATCAGGAGCAGAATCGTTCGGGAATCTGTTGTCGCACACCTTCGCGACTCTTCCCAAACCGGAATCATCTTCGCAGCAAACACTTGCGGCTCTTCCCTATTCCAGCGGGACTACCGGACTCCCGAAAGGAGTCATGCTGTCGCACTACAACCTGATCGCGAATGTCTATCAGTTGATTGGACCCGCCGCTTCTCACCTGAGTGCTAACGACAGCGTGCTGTGCTGCCTGCCCCTCTATCACATCTATGGACTCAATGTGATCCTCAATCCCATGCTCATCCTCGGCGCGAAGCTTGTCCTGATGCCGCGCTTTAATGTGCAGCAACTTACGAGCCTGATGATTGAGGAAGGGATCACGATGATGCCTCTGGTTCCGCCGGCAATCAATGCGCTCTGTCAGGCCGCGGAATCGGGACAATTTCCGCGGGATCATCACGTTCGATGGGTCAAGTCCGGCGCCGCACCTTTGGCTCCCGATCTGCCGCGTCGTTTCACCGCCCTAACCAACATTCTGGTCTGCCAGGGGTACGGGATGACTGAAGCTTCTCCTGTGACTCACCTTGGCTTTCTGGAACCGGAACGGTATCGCCCGGATTCGATTGGTCATCCCGCTGCTCTCACCGATTGTCGTGTGTTAGCTCAATCTGAGATCGATCCCTCTGATTCTCCCGGCGACATGACGGAGGCTCCATCCGGACTGCCGGGAGAACTGGTCATGCGCGGCCCGCAGTTCATGCTCGGCTACTGGAACGAGCCTGCCGCCACCGCGGCGGTACTCCGCGACGGGTGGTACTGGTCCGGAGACATCGTGACGCGGGATCGCGAAGGCTTTTACCGTGTCGTCGACCGCCGCAAGGAAATGATCAAGTACAAAGGATTCGCTGTCGCTCCCGCCGAAGTAGAGGCGGTTCTGCTTGAGCATCCTGCGGTGAAGGAGTGTGGTGTGGTCGGTCGTCCTTGTGCTGCGGCGGGGGAGATTCCGATTGCGTTCGTGGCTCTGCGTCCTGGATTCGTAGAAAGTGGCAAGCTGCAAGAAGAACTGTGCGCGTTTGTCGCGGATCGCCTCACACATTACAAGCAGCCTCGCGAAGTTCATTTCATTGATACGGTTCCCAAGACCGCTTCCGGAAAAATTCTGCGTCGCGAATTACGTAAACAATTCGTTTGATACACGACGAAACGGGCCGTCATTTCTGGGTTTTTGCCATCCTTGTAATTAACATCATGAACTTGTGGACACTTGACCGGAATTTTTACAAGGTCTAAATTTCCGCGCACTGTTGTCCCGTTCTTTCCTCAAGCCGAGGATAGATTTCCATTTGGGGCTCCCATCACTCCCAGAGCGCTGTTCCGTTCGCGGTGGGGCACGGGACCGGTTTCGTTGTGGCCGGCTCGCAGCTTGATCAGAACAGCGGATAGGCCTGGCGCCACTTCGCAAACGTGCTTCAGAACTCGAGGCACACGTGTGTCCATCCCCAGGAGGTTGTCCCATGAAGTGTCGAATGCTCTCCCCTGCTGTTCTTTGCTTCGTCGTGCTTCTGTTTGCGAATCTGCACTTAGTGGCTCAAAACGATCCGGGTCCACGACGCGGCGCGGCAGCAGCGGGCGGTCCTTACTCAGGTCTCAATGGCAATGAACAGGCATTGTTCAACCAGGCAATGCAAGTACTGCAGGAAATTGATTCTGTTTCCGGCGCGGTTTCCGGTGAGCCGGGATCCGGTCTTGGTCCCACTTACAACGGCAACAGTTGCGCGCAGTGCCACGCGCAACCGGCAGTTGGTGGCAGCAGTCCCGGTCTCAATAGTCCCCAGAACTCCGTGACAAATCCGCAGATTGCGCTGGCCACTCTCGACGGAGCCACCAACAACATACCTCCGTTTATCACTCCCGATGGCCCGATGCTTGAGGCTCGATTCATAAGGACTGCGAGCGGCGGGGCCGATGGAGGTGTGCACGACCTCTACACCATTCAGGGCCGGTCTGACGCCCCTGGGTGTACGCTCGCCCAGCCGGATTTCGCGACAGCAGTGGCCCAAAACAATGTGATCTTCCGCATTCCGACTCCCATGTTTGGACTCGGGTTGGTCGAAGCCACATCGGACCAGGCCTTGTTGGATAACCTGAAGTCCACAGCCTCGGCCCGGGCCTCGCTCGGGATCGCCGGCTCATTCAACAGCAGCGGGAACGATGGCAGCATCACGCGTTTTGGTTGGAAAGCACAAAATAAGTCTCTGCTCATGTTTGCGGGGGAGGCTTACAACGTGGAGATGGGCGTCGCCAACGAATTGTTTCCGAATGAGCGCAGCGCCGTCGCGGGCTGCGTGTTCAACTCAACTCCGGAGGACAAGACCCACGGGGAAAATGAGGGCGGCGGTACAACTGGCACCGCATCAGAGATGTCTTCTGACATGGTGAACTTCGCGCTGTTCTCACGTTTGTCCGCTCCACCGACTCCCGCATCCCCAACCACCACCACGCAAAACGGAGCGGCACTGTTCAACTCAATTGGCTGCTCGCTCTGCCACTCTCCGTCGCTCACGACCGGCCTGTCGCCATACAGCGGCATGTCGAACGTGACCTATAACCCGTACTCGGATTTTGCCCTGCACAAGATGGGCATCGATCTCCAGGACGGCATCGTGCAAGGGGCGGCGAAAGGAAATCAGTTCCGCACCGCGCCCTTGTGGGGACTTGGCCAGCGCCTGTTCTTCCTGCATGACGGCCGCACCACCAGCTTGATTCAGGCCATTCAGGCCCATAGCAGCAATGGGTCTGAAGCGAACAAGGTGATTCTCAACTACAACAGATTGAAGGCATCGCAAAAGCAAGATCTGCTGAACTTCCTGCGCTCGCTGTAAAGGGAGAATTGTGTCCCAGCCGAATCGCGGAGGAGCGGTCAAGGCTCCGCGATTCGGAGATTTTCAATCGCACTCGTTCGAATCCTTCTAATCCTTGGAACTTCTCTGTCAGGTCTTCCGTATCTTCCACCAGCAAGCGAAATAGAACTCACGCATCCGGGATAAGCGTAACCGGAAGGAGATCGAATATGGATGGACTCACTGGGCTCGCAGCAGTCGTCATGTTCTTCGCATTACCTGTCGCGCTGGTCGCCCTGTATACCTTTTACCGCGTGCGCAAACTGCGCACCGACGAGCGCCTCGCTGCCATGCAGCGTGGCGTGAATATCCCCATGGAACCGGAGTTGCCGGAACAGGCAAAATCGCGCCGCTATGGGATTCTGCTTGTATCAGGCGCGGTCGGCTACATGATGGCTTTCAGCATCGTCGCGCGCTATGAACCAGACGCGATGATCGCCGCCGCGTTCGGCGCGATTCCGTTTACGCTCGGTCTGGGTTATTTCCTGGATTCTGCTCTGATCCGGCGCGACGCAAAGGCATAGTGGCAATTCTGAGCTTTCAGGATGGCGTGAGAAAAACCTGGTGCGGTGACCAACAGGTTGCCCCATTTCCCCGACACAATCGTTGCGGAAATGGGGCTTTTGTTTAGTACTCGATCTGGAAAACAGAGATCCTACTCTCCAGTCAAAAACTTGTATTGCTTCTCATTCAGCGGCACTACGCTGAGCCTGCCCTGCCGAACCAATGGCGACTCCGAAAAAATATCATTCGCCTTGGCGTCAGCAAGAGTCACAGGTTTCGTGTTCGCTCTTCCCGCTTTGATGGTTACCCGTGGATTTCGTGCGTCCGTAGCATCGACAGAAACGACTGTGGCCGTACCTACAGCGCTTTTCTCATCACCGGTGTGATAGATCACCAACCGCTCGCCTGGCTTCATGCCCGCCAGATTTTTCACCGCCACCGGATTCGATACACCATCCCATACAGTCGTCTTCTCGCGTTGCAAGTCTGCAAATGAATAGGTCGATGGTTCCGTCTTCAGGAGGTAGTCCATAGGTTTCGATTAGACTCGTCGATCGGTTAGTTCGGCTTCTTGTTTTGATCCGATGGCGGCGCGTCGGGCTTGGGTGCAGCATTCGCATCGTTCGGATGGTCGTCGTAAATCGAGAACTGCCCCGACGGACGCTTTAACTTTACCGTGATCTCGGTCTTCGGCTTCTCAATGTCGAAGTCCTCACCATAGGTTTGAAAGCCATGCGCGAGGACCTGGATGCGCAGCATCCCATAGGGAATCCCGTCTATGTCACACTTGCCTTCCGGGCTGCTCTTCAATTCCAGTCCGCCGCGCTCCTGCTTTCCCTTCGGATTCACCGGATGAAGGACGACCGAAGCGTTACGAACGGGCTTGCCGTTTTCGTCCTTGACCACGACGAAGTACAGCCACGACGTCAGCTCGTTGTCTTTGTCCTTCTGAGCGAAGGCGGGAACCGCCGACCCCAGCATTGTGAGTAGAACAATCGCCCCAACCAGAAACTTGTTCATGCGAATAATTCTAGCCAGCCCCGGTAGCGCTGTCACCTGTAGGTTTTCTTTGCGTCCTTCCATGATCTTTGCGAACTTTGCGGCTAGGTTCCGGATCCCGATTTCGCGAAGAAATCAATGCCGGGGATGGTTGGTCCTACCACCTCTTTTACAATTGCAGTTGTGAAAACCTGGGACGTCATCGTCATCGGCGGAGGCATTATCGGCCTATCTCTTTCGATCGCCCTCCGAAAGCGAGGCGCCACCGTGCTGGTTGTGGAACGCGGCGAGCCGGGTCGCGAAGCCTCCTACGCGGCGGGTGGAATGCTGGTTGACTGCCCTCTGGAAACGCCTCGCCCCATGCAAGCGCTGGCGTCTGCCAGCGCTAAGATGTATCCCGAGTTCGCACATGAGTTGGAACTCGAATCTGGAATGAAGGTCGATCTCCGCGATTTTGGCACCATTCTCATCCCGACCAACGAACCTATCTCTACTCCGCAGTCCAAAGCAGCGAACCTGGAACGCATCGATCCAGAACAAGATGAACCGGAACTGCAGAAATCGCTGGGCTCGGAGAACGGCATCTTTTATCTGAAGGAACGCAGCGTCGATCCCAAGGCCTTAACCGCCGCGGCCTTCAAGACCGCAAAATCGCGCGGAGTGGACTTTTCATCCGGAGACCCAGTCACCGGAGTGGATTTGACCGACAACAAAATCTCCGGCGTCACAACTACCAAAACCTCGTTTCGCGCCTCAAAGGTGGTCAACTGTGCGGGCGCGTGGTCGGGACAGTTCGGCCCATGTAAATTCCCTACTCGCCCCGTCAAGGGCCAGATGCTGTGCCTGGCTATGCCCTCGCGCACACTATTGAAGCACGTAATCCGATCTCCGCAGGCGTACCTCATCCCGCGCAGCGATGGGCGCTTGCTCGTCGGAGCTACCGTGGAAGAAGCTGGTTTCGACAAACGCACAGTTCCGTCCACGATCCAACGTCTGCATCAGGCTGCTCTGAAGCTCGTCCCCAAACTTACGGATGCAAAAATCCTCGAGGACTGGGCCGGCCTCCGTCCCGGAACTCCAGACGCTTTACCGATCCTGGGAGCAACCGCGATGCACGGCTACTACGTTGCCACCGGGCATTTTCGCGATGGCATCCTTCTCGCACCCATCACAAGCCACGTCATGGCCGACCTGATAGACGGGCGCGAGCCACAATTCGACCTTGCGCCATTCTCCCCTTCCCGCTTTTAACCCGATTCGCGCCGACCACTCGGAAAGGTGCTAATATCGTTGCCATTCCCTGGGTCCCCCCGCATTCCAATCAACCTCAAGAAGTGGAGGAGTGTGTTATGGGTGACAATAGTTTCGACATCAGCTTCAAAGCGCTTCCACCAGACCTCCAGATGAAACTCTGGATTCTGGCTCTCGATGCCAACACCAGCAAAGTAGCCATCGCTTACAAGTCCGGTGCGTTCACCAGCAGTTTGACCTACAACTATGGCGGCAATGTAGAGGCTTCGGTAAGCCTTCGGCGAGGATTCTCGACGAGTGTGGGAGTCAATCCCTCGAACGGGCAAGTCGATTTGGGGATGGTCTATCAGGGATTCAATTTCGGCTCCTACGCGAACTTCACGCAGAAGGCGGCTGGACTGAATCTAAGCTACGGTACCAAACTCCTTCCCTTTCCGTCGGAGCTGTCGAGCGTCTTTGATTCCGCAGCGAACGGGCTGCAGAGCATGGCGAAGGATATCGGCGCTGCTCCTAACAATCCTCTCGCCTGGTACAAAATGCATAGCGATGACGTATCCACAATCACCCGGGCCGTCAGCACCGGACAGACGATCGCCAATGCTGGAACGGGCGACAATTTCGGAGTGGGTCTGCGCCTGAATTACAACCAACAGACCGGATTCACAATCTACGGCGGCGCGCAATTGAAGTTCTAACGAGTTCTCGGGTCAGCATACCGTCAGCCGGCGTCATCCTGAGCGGAGCCGCTTTTCAGGCGGAGCGAAGGATCTCCAAGGCAATGAAGTCGCACACTCGCCCTCTCGCCCCACTGGTAAGCGAGGCTTAGGGCCCTCTCCTTTTTTAATCGGGGGACTGTCCGCACCTGCGTATATGTACCGCCGATGGGAGTGAATGAACTTCCCTGCCCGCGTTATACTGATTCGTTTCCTCGGAGCCCTGGCTCTCAACCCCGCGTTGCTCCCCGAGATTCAGACTGTCCAAAATACGAAAGGACCGATTATGGCCTCTCCCGCAGTCGATTTTGCCCGCAGTAATCAACAGCGTTTCTTGAACGAACTCAAAGATCTTCTCCGTATTCCGAGCGTCAGCACTCTTGAAGAGCACAAGCCCGACATCAAGAAAGCCGCCGACTATGTCTCCAACGAACTACGCCGCATCGGCCTCGAAAATGTCGAAGTCATCCCCACCAAGGGACACCCGCTCATTTACGCCGACTGGCTGCATGCGAGCGGAAAGCCAACCGTTCTCATGTATGCGCACTATGACGTGCAGCCCGCCGAGCCGCTGGATGAATGGCACTCCCCACCGTTTGAGCCAACGGAGCGCAACAACAACATCTACGCACGAGGTGCCGTCGACGATAAAGGCCAACTCTGGATGGAAGTGAAAGCCCTTGAAGCACTCATGCAAACGGGCGGCGGAAAGCTACCCATTAATGTGAAAGTGATCTTCGAAGGCGAAGAGGAAGTTGGTGGCGAGTCGATCGCCGAGTACATCCGGAAGCAGAAAGCCAAGCTGAAAGCCGATTTCGCGCTCGTCTGCGACACGGAATTGTTTGCGCCCGATCTTCCGACCCTCTGCGTCGGACTGAGGGGCCTGGTTTACACCGAGATTGAAGCCGTCAGCTCACAGACCGACCTGCACTCTGGAATGTACGGAGGCGCTGCGCCCAATTCCTTCTTCGGCTTGATCGAGCTCATCAGCAAAATGAAGGACTCGAAAGGCAAGGTCCTCATTCCCGGCTTCTACAAAGGCGTAAAAGTCCCGACCGCCGCCGAATTAAAAGCCTGGAAACGGCTGCCCTTCAACGAAGAGCACTACCGCAAAACCGAGGTCAAATCGAAGGTCTTGACGGGCGAACCCGGCTATTCCGTTCTTTACCGCACCTGGGCACGCCCCACGCTCGAGGTTCACGGAATGCCCGGAGGCTTCGTCGCCGATGGCGCGAAGACCGTCATCCCAGCGAAGGCGAAAGCCAAGGTGTCGATGCGCCTCGTCCCCAATCAGGATCCCGACGACATCCTGAAAAAGTATTTGGCTTTTGTGAAGAAGAACACGCCCAAGGGGATCGAGACGAAGGTGAAAGTGTGGAGCAAGGGACCGGCGTGCGTGGTCTCCACCGATAACGAGTACATCGAAGCCGCGACGGAAGCTTTGCACGACACATTCAAGAAAGACACGGTATTCATCCGCAGTGGCGGATCGATCCCAATCGTCACCGACTTCCAGGATGTCCTGAAAATTCCATCGGTGATGATGGGCTTCGGCCTTCCCGACGACAACCTGCATGCCCCCAACGAGAAGTTCCACATTCCGAACTTCTACCGTGGGATCGAAACGATCTGCCGGTTTTTCGAGAAACTCGGATAGCTAAAGTTAGTTCGAAACATGTGGGGACAGCCGCCGTCGGCTGTCCCTACTTGTGTAGGGACGGGCGCTTCGCCCGTCCCGCCGAGGAAAGCGAGGCGTGAGAAATCGGAAGTTAATGACCCGCGCCTTCCCAATCTACATCCCCGGCCGCATCAATCGGATTTCCCACGAGCATAGTCGCCCCTCGTCGCAGGGACTCCGGATTCCTCGATTGAAGCCACTGCATGTACCCGAAGCCAACGATCAGAAGAACCACGAAGCAGTAGGGTGCAATATTCGTGGGCCAGGCTGGCATCGGATAGACGGTCACGAAGAACACGGGAACCAGAGCCAGGGTTCCGATCCACGGCACAACTCCGTGACGCAAAATGCTGAATTGTTGCGGATGTTCCCGGCGCATGTACGCGGTCAGCGCAAGATTTGCCATCGCGTAGAGGACGATCGCAGCAAGAGTGGCAATGGTACCGACAAAGTCGAAGATGACGCCCGGTCGCAGAAGGAACCCTACGATCAAGATCGGTATCAATCCGCACACCTGGAGAAATGCGATAGCGAATGTCGGCGTGCGATGAACTGGATGAATTCTGCCAAATGCCGGCGGGAGCGTGCCAGTCTGCCCCATCGTATACATCACGCGTGAAGCCGCATTCGTACAAGCCAGACCGGCACCAATCGCACTATTGGTGATCGCTAACACAACCAGCCACCAGGCCGCTCCCCAAAGCTTGTGTCCGAGCGCGTAGTAGGGATTTGCGCCTGAGGCAAAGGCAGCCATATCTCCTGTTCCCCACCCGATTGCGCTCGCGTACGACGCGAACACGTAGAACACGCCGATCGCCAGAAGCGAAAGCATCACCGCCAAGGCAACGAACTTCCCCGGACGCTGCGACTCCTGCGCAAGAGGAGCCGGGGCTTCGAAGCCGCTCAGGGCAAGAATGGAGAACACCATTCCAGCAAGAATTCCTTGGTAGTGATGAGGCGAAAATGCTGGGCGGAGAGGCGCCGTGTAGCTGGAATGTGGTCCGGGATGAATCAAGAACGTGATCGCCAGCGCCAGCATGATCAGCATTTCAGCGCCGCCGAGCAGCGCCGTCGTGTGCAACGAAAGCTGTACTCCGTAGTAAGTAAAAAACCAGATCAGGACAAACGCTCCCACGGCGATGATCCACCATGGAACACGAATGCCAATGCCACTCTGCAAGGTGTCAGAGAGCAGAAATCCGAGGAAGCCGCTCGAAGCCGCCGGACCAAGAATGTCGTAGATCAGATAACTCCACGTGGCGATGAATCCCACACGGCTACCGAGTCCGCGCGTTGCGAATGAGTAGTACCCACCGCTCGATGGCATGTAACGCGAGAACTCCGCAACCGTGTTCGCAATGAACAGGCAAACGATCGTGGTCAGCAGAAACGAAATTGGCATCGCCGGACCGGCTTTTCCCGCGATGATGGGAAACGTGAACACCACGTTGGTAGCCGGCGCGATATGAGTAATGCCGTGAAAAACCAGCTCCGGAAGACCCAGCGAGTTCCGGCGCAGTTGCGGAACAGATGTCGTAGTTGATGGATGGGCACTCAAGTTGCGAAAGAATACATCTTTGCGGGACTCATCGCATACGTTTCTTCCGAAGCCCTGCGTCGGAGTCGTCGGCCAACCCCTGGAACCGGGTTGTCTATTAAGAGCTGCCGTCCAAGGCGCTGTGGAATCGGCAATCGATGCGGTCGTTCTGGAACTTAAGCTCCTGGGTTGCCGTATCGAAAGGAAGGCGACGGCGAGCGCGGACGTACTCTGGTGAACGGACGACCGCGTTTCGAGAGTCGTCCAATCTTCCTAGACGCCGGGGACTAGCCTCATCCCATGAAACTGCTCGGCAGAATTGCGGCGATTTTAGTTGGACTGGTCCTTCTGCTGGTGGCTTTGATATTTGGCTGGTTGTATCTGTACACCGCTGATTTGCCCTCTGTGGCGATACTCGATCAGTACGCACCCTCAACACCGGCTGAAGTCAGAACTGAAACCGGTTCAGCCGCACATATAGTCCCGTCCGACCAACTCGGCAAGTGGCTCCATGGCGCGGTACTCGCGGCAGAAGGCCAGCCCGATCCCCGTGGCCCGATTCACGCAGCACTCGCAAGCTTTGTTTGGGCGACGAAACCTCAAGGCCAGATGTATTCCTGGCAGATTGCGAGAGAATTGGGGCCTCGTGGGGACAGGTTGGGTCAACAGATTGACAGACTTCGGATGGCACAGCAGATTCATCGCCGCTTCAACCAGCAGCAGATTCTGACGATTTTCCTCAGCCGTGTTCGCTTCGGCCCGGACGTGAATGGCGTCGACGACGCGTCTGTTCGTTACTTCGGCAAGCATGTATCCGATTTATCGCTAGACGAAGCAGCTCTCATTGCCGGACTGATTCGCGCACCAAGTCACGATTCCCCGATCAATCACCCGGAACGCGCAGTACGGAGGCGCAACTGGGTTCTAGAGAACATGGTCCGTCAAGGCTCAGTTTCGCAGGCGAGTGCAGATCAGGCAGAGGAGGCGCCGCTCATCGTCAAGCGGACGGCCGATTCTGACGCCACCTATGACTGGAAGCGGTGTGCGCTAACGATCGCGAGCCATGGCTCCCCAATAAGTGGGCCAATCCGTCCGCGGCCAGGCGAGGAACTCAAAACCACACCCGTCATCAGCTTTGAGGTTATGGAATCTGGAGAAATTAGGAATCCCATCGTGTCTCGCAGCTCAGGAGTTGCAGACATCGATAACGATGTGCTGAGTAGTATCAGGAACCTCAAATATCTCCAGCGGCCACCAGGGTGCGGCATCATTCAGAGCCAATATGTGGCGAACATCGACTTCTAGGAAAAGGTCCCGGAAACCATGCATCGCGGTAAGTCCAACTTCTCCGTTGCGCTCCCTCCTCGCTTGCGCTAGCCTTATTCTGCTCTCGCGATCCTCCCGCCTCGTCTTCCCTCTCCGCCTTCAAACCGTGCTTCAGCTGCAATGTCTGTGCAATACAAGGCGGTCTTTGTTAACCCCCCACCATATATAGTGTTATATTGCTTGACGCCACCTGAATTTCGTCGGTACAGTAGCTTTAATTTGCGCCTGACCTATCCAGCCAGGGTGAGGCGAGTGGCTGCTCAGATGGCGTATGCATCAAATCCGGCGGAACAGGAATCCGCCTGGTAAACAGTCAGCTTTCGTACGAAAATCCCCACCTCTGGCAAAAGCGGCCAGAAGTGGGTCACCCGGTTCCCTGGCAACCGACCACTGGCCACTGGAGTTAATGCATTGCTCAAACTGAAGAGGCTTCAGATTCTCGGGTTCAAGTCGTTCTGTGACCGCACGGAACTCAAGTTCCACGGCGACGGCATTGCCGCCATCATCGGGCCGAACGGTTGCGGCAAGTCGAATATTTCCGACGCCATCTCATGGGTGCTGGGCGAGCAGTCGGCCAAGACGCTGCGCGGATCGCGCATGGAAGACGTGATCTTTGCCGGCACGCGCGACCGAAAGCCCACCGGCATGGCCGAAGTGTCACTGACGCTGATTGATCCTGAGATATACAGCGGCGCCGACGCGAACGCCGCCACCGAAATCGAAATTCAGGACGACATGCCCGAGCCGGCAGAAGCTCACGTAGCTGACGATTGGGATGAGACTGCTATCCGGTCACGCGCCGCAGCGGACACTGATCAAGCCGTGGAAGACGCGCAGCCAGGAAAGACGGAAGAAGTCGAGATCCCCCGTTCGAAGGTCACCATTAATTCCATCGCCTTCCCAGACGACGAGCCCATCTTTGCCCTTCCAGTCCACAACGTCACCGCGCCTGCGGCCAACGCTTCGATGGGAACCGTGGCTCCCCATGTCGTGCTCAAGATTCGCCGCCGTAAGTTCAACCAGCAGCAGTTCCGCCACGGGGAAATCGTGGTCACCCGTCGCCTGTTCCGTTCCGGCGACAGCGAGTACCTGCTCAATGGCAAGCTCTGCCGCCTGCGCGACATTCAGGAATTGTTCATGGGCACGGGCCTCGGCCCGGAGTCCTATGCGTTAATCGAGCAAGGACGCATCGGCCAGATCCTGAGCAGCCGTCCCACAGATCGCCGCGCGATTCTTGAAGAAGCAGCCGGAATCACCAAGTTCAAGACCAAGAAGCGCCTCGCCGAAGCCCGGTTGGAAGAGTCGAAACTCAATCTCAATCGCGTGAATGACATTTTTGAAGAAGTCACGCGTCAGATGAATTCGCTGAAGCGCCAGGCTTCAAAGGCTGAACGCTATGCCCGCCTTCGGGACGAGATGCGAGCCAAGCTGCGCGTGGTGCTGGCGAGCAAGTTCGCTGCTCTCGAGAAGGAAAGCGCCGAAATCGACACTCAACTGAACGCGCTGGCCGACGAAATGCGCCATCGCTCTGAAGAAGTGCAGCAACTCGAAGGTGAACACAACGAGCGTACCCAGCGCGGATATTCGATCGAGAACGAATTGCGCGAAAACCGCGAGCGTATCAGCCAAATCGCCATGGAGATCGACCGCGCTCAGGCACGCCGCCGACACAACGAGGAACGGTGCGCTGAGTTGCTGATTCGTTCAGCATCCGCCGAAGCCGAATTGGCGCAGGCACGCCATCGCCTCACCGCGCTGGAGGCCGAGCGAGAATCCAACCGCCAGATCCTGGAATCCGCCGCCGCCGACTTGGCCGCCGCACAGAACGATTTAGTTGTCTGCCAGCAGGATGCAGCAGCCGCTGCCGCAAGTCTCGCCGAGATCGAACGCCAGCAGGAAGAATCTCGCGTAGCCATCTTCGATACCGTTTCCTCTGCCTCCCGGCTGCGCAATCAGCTGGCGCAGGCCGAAGAGCGGCTCGCGGGGGCCGATCGCGAGGCCCGTCGTCTCGAAGCCGAAATTACTTCAGCCAATACGCAAGTCGAAGCTTTTGGCGGCCAACGTGGACAGCTCGCCCTCGAATTTGATTCGATCACCCAACGCGCGGCAGGTATTAGTGAGGAAATCACTCGCGTCCGTCAATTACTCGAATCAAAGAAGCTCGCCGAAAGTCAGGCCAAGACGAACCTCGATGTCCTTCGCGCCGAGTACGCGACCGCATTGGGCAAGAAGGGCTCTCTCGAAGCGGTTATCGCCGAGCATGGATATTCGACTGAATCCGTCCGCCGCCTCTTCCAATCGGGCGTGATGCAAAGTGGCCTTGCGCCGGTTGGCGTGCTTGCCGATTTCCTCGAAGTCGAGCCCCGGTACGAGCGTGTGGTCGAAGACTTCCTGCGAGATGAATTGAACTACATCGTCGTAAAGTCCTGGGACGCGGCCGACGAGGGTCTTCGCATGTTGCGCACTGATGTCGACGGACGCGCTACATTCCTCGTCCATCCCGAGGACTCACAGGCGAAATTCTCATTCGTTCTCAACGAGGCGGCGCACTGTGCGCCTCCCGCGGAGCAGATCGTTCCACTCAAGCATTCCATCCGCGTGCTGAACGGTTTCGGAAGGTCGTTGGAAGTTATTCTCCCGAAGCTCCGGGACGGCTACATAGTCCCCGAATCCGACGTCGCCCGCGGACTTGCTCTCGAGAACCCCGACGCCTTTTTCCTCTCGCAGTCCGGCGAGTGTTTTCACAACGTCACGGTCACAGGCGGTAAGCAGCGTAGCGAAGGCCCCCTCTCCATGAAGCGCGAGCTGCGTGAGGTGATGCGCCAACTGGAGGACCTGGAACGCGCGCTTCGCGAAGAAGAAACGCGGGTTCTTACCTTGGGCCGGGAAATCACCGAGCTCACTTCCTTGCTCGAACGGCTGGAAGGTGAAAAGCGCGAGGCAGAGCACCAGGCGATGACCTCGCGCCACATGCTGCAGCAACTCGATTCCGAGATGAGCCGGGTCAGTGAGCGGCTAAACCTGGCGAAACTCGAAATGGGCCGCCTGGCAGCTGAGCGTGCAGAGCAGGAAGGCATCCTCTGTGCGCGGCAATCCGAGATTGAAGTCCTGGAACTGCGCCGTACTGAGCTCGAGCAGCAACTCGCAACCGGTCAAGAGTCATTGACTGCTCTGCGCCTGCGCCGCGAAGAATCGGCACAGACCACCTCACAACATGCCGCTCGTGTCGCCACGATGGAAGAACGTCATCGCTCCGCCGTCGCCGTCCTGCAGCGCATTGAGTCGCTGTTCACCGACATGGAGCAGCGAATTCAGGCACTCGCGTCACAAATCGAGGGCGCAGCAGCCGAGAAGCTGCAACGTGAAACCGAAAACGAACAACTTGCCCAGCAAGCATTGGATCTCGACGCCGAGCGCAATGCGGCACAGACCCGCGAGGGGCTGCTGCAATTCGAAACCGAGCAACTCCGTGCGCGCTTGTGCGAAATCGATGAGCTTTTGCGCACCAGCCGGCAACTACTCGATCAGGCTCGCGATCGCCGCGGTGAGTTGTCCGCCGCTGCCGCCAAGCTGCAATCCGACGGGCAATACATGTCGGAGACCTGCCTGAATGAATTGGGCGTCGAGCGTACCGCGTTGATGGCCGATACCATACTGGCCATCGTGTCTGGTGACGAACTGGCGACCGAGGATCAACTCTACCGCGACATGCGCTCGAAGCTCGAAGCCATGGGCCCGGTTAACATGATGGCGCTTGAGGAGTACAAGGAATCCGCGGAGCGCCACGGTTTTCTTGATACGCAACGCAAGGACTTGATCTCCTCGATCGAGAACACGATCGCCACCATCAAGGAAATCGACCAGATCTCGCGACAAAAGTTCGAAGAGGCGTTCAATAAGATCAACGAGAACTTCCAGGCGACCTTCAAGAAATTGTTCGGCGGCGGCCACGCGTTCATGAAACTCACCGACCAGGAAAACAGTGCGGAAAGCGGCATCGATGTGGTCGCTTCACCCCCGGGAAAGCGTCTGCAAAGCGTCTTGCTGCTCTCCGGCGGAGAAAAGGCTCTGACCGCGCTAGCCCTGCTGGTCGGCATTTTCCAATACGCGCCCAGCCCGTTCTGTATCCTTGACGAAGTCGACGCCCCTCTCGACGAGGCCAACGTCGGACGCTTCACCGAACTCGTCAAAGAGATGAGCGTGCAGACCCAGTTCGTGCTCATCACCCACAGCAAAAAGACGATGAGCATAGCTCCGGTTCTCTATGGTGTAACGATGCAGGAACCAGGAGTCTCGAAGCTCGTATCGGTGCGCTTCGGCGCGCAGTAATAGGGCTTTCCATCGGGAGACGGCGCGGGCCTTCTCTACCTTTCTTATTTCGCCAAGTTATCCACGTCCATCCTCAGTTTTTCCACAACTGCTCCCCGTCAAAGTCCCTGCCCTTCAGCAGGTCTCGCCATCTTCATCGCTGTCAATCTTTTTCGCACTCCGAACTAAACCACTTCCGCATGTCTTGTGACGAGAGTCGTTGACATTTTTTTCGGACCAGCTAGAATACGCCTCGCCTCTAGCCTGTAAAATTTAATCATGAGCCCTCAACTAATCGATTCCGTCCTCATCCGTAGCGATTTTCCAGATCTGAAACTGAAGGCCAGCGGTAAGGTTCGAGACGTCTACGATATCGACGAAACCCAGCTCCTTTTCATCGCCAGCGACCGCATTTCGGCATTCGACTATGTCCTGGCCACCGGAATCCCTCACAAGGGCCGAATTCTGAACCAGATTTCCCTGTTCTGGTTTGAATTCCTGGCCGACGTGGTTCCCAGTCACCTGATCACTGCAGATGTTGAAAAGTATCCAGCGAACGTTCGCAAATATGCTGATCAACTTCGCGGCCGGTCCATGCTTGTCCGACGCGCCGAGATTTTCCCGGTCGAATGCATCGTGCGCGGCTATCTTTCTGGTTCTGGCTGGAAGGAATACAAGGCCAGCGGAAAGGTTTGTGGCATTGATTTGCCGGCAGGCTTGAAGGAATCTGAGGCCCTACCCGAGCCGATCTTTACGCCCTCGACCAAAGCGACCACGGGTCACGATGAGAATATTACCTTCGACAAAATGTGCGAAATCGTCGGCGTCGAGACCGCAAGCCATCTCCGCGACTTGACCTTGCGCATCTACAAAAAGGCTGCAGGCTATGCGCGTCAGCGCGGCATCATCATCGCCGATACAAAATTCGAGTTTGGACGTACTCCTCAGGGCATCACCCTGGCAGATGAGGTACTGACTCCCGATTCTTCGCGGTTCTGGCCCGCTGACAAGTACGAGCCGGGTCGGGCACAGGATTCGTACGACAAGCAGTATGTCCGCGACTACCTCGAGCAGATTCACTGGAACAAGCAGCCGCCCGCCCCGCCTCTTCCGCCGGACGTGGCGCGCCGCACCAGCGAAAAATATCTCGAGGCTTACTACCAGCTTACGGGACGCAAGCTGGATGTGTGACCGCAGTTTTCCCACGGTTGCAAGCGAGCTCGCCTTATGACCTTGAGTGTCATTGATTGGATCATTTGCGCGCTCATTGTCTTTAGCGTGATTACAGCCGCCATGCAGGGCTTTTTTTCTGAAGCTCTCATAACGGCTGGGTTGATTCTTGGCTACATCGTGGCGGCGTGGAAGTATCGCAGTTTCGCGGATTGGCTGGAAAGCTTTTTGAAGAACCCGTGGTTGGCTGAGATTCTCGGATTCCTGATAATCTTTTTCGCCATCGTGCTCCTGTTCGGCATCGCCGCCAGGATTGCTCGCTGGATCATGAAGGAAGCCGGACTTAGCGGTTTTGACCGTTTTCTTGGCGCAGTCTTGGGGCTGGTCAGGGGCGGGCTGATGGTAGCAGTGATCCTGATGGGAATGACGGCGTTTCAGCCGGCTTCGAAGTTGCTGCAGAACTCGCAATTGGCGCCCTACTTTCTGGTAGTCGGGCGGGCAGCAATCTGGCTGGCTCCGTCGGACTTGCGCATGCGTTTCTATCAGGGACTCGGTCTGCTGCATCAAGCTCCCGAGAAGTTGGGAGCCGCGCCTGCATCGGGGAAAAAGTAGGGGCTGCGTGCGGTACAAATAAATTTTAGATCAAAGAGAGATCCCTCGTGAAAGATCAACTGGAAGCACTCGTTCTGCAGATGTATCGCAGCAATATCCTCTACTCGGAAGGCGTGCGGGAATTCAAGAAACGATTCATCCTCACTGTTCTCCAGGAGAACCGCGGAAACCAATGCCGCGCTGCTCGCGAATTAGGCATGCACCGCAACACCCTCAGCCGCACGATCACCGAGCTTAAGATCGATGTCCGCCAATTGCGCGATGGCGTCAAGCGTCCCCCACGCAGCGCCCGCCCCGTTTCGCTGGAAAAAAAGATCGTCCGGTAGGAAACGCCTATCGGCTTTCGGTTCTGCGGTTTTGTCTTTGCGAAAGCCGAATGTCGCCTCCAAAAATCAAGGCAGCCCCCGCAGGCTGCCTCTTTGGTTTTTGCTTCGACCAGTGCCTATTGCGCGGCTGGCTTTTTGCGTACCGGTGCTTTATGCGCCGGAGCCGCAGGAGCGGCTTTGGCCCGCAACAATTGCCCCTTCTCCATCACCATCATGAACGGGTTCGGAGTGTAGGAGGCAGGTTCGCCCTGGAAGTCGAATGAGGCTCCGTCTTTGGGAATCAGCTTGACGGGAACCTTGTCTTCGAACTTCAAGGTGATGTCGGGCTTCTTCGCGTCTATGTCGTCCGAGCTTCCGGCGATCATAAACGTGTCAGGCTCCGTGCTGATGACAGTTCCGTTCATCTGCACTGCTTTTCCTTTGATCGCATTCCAAACCATGTCCTGATCTTCCTGGCTACCGTTGGTCAGAACGAACTCCCATTGGGCGAAGTCCATCTTGTCAGGGGCAGTCTCGGTAATCATTTTGTGCGCCTGCTCGGCCGGTGTTGGCGCAGGCTTTATCATCGTAGCCAAATCCGGAGGCGCGCTTGTACCAGCTTTTGCTTTCGCCAGTACGTCCGGCCAGCCGTCGTCGCCAGCGTGGTATCTCACGTACAAACCGCGCGCATATTTCTCAATCTGGGCCTGCATTTGCGCTGGAGCGATGGCAGAAGCTCGCGCCGCATACCAGATCGCATTGACTGAATTCTCGGGCGTAGCAGGCGTCTTTGGATCGGGCCAGTATGCCAAGGCAAGAGGATAGACCACACTGAAATCCTGCGGATTGGCATCTGTCACCGGCTTCAGCGCCGCAGTGGCTCCGGCGAAGTCTTTGGCTTGAAAATCCGCAATACCGATGGCAGACCCAAAAATCTGCTCCATCTGGCCCTTCATGCCCAGAATGTCCTTGTCCGTGATCTTTGGCCAGCAAGCCTGACCTTGTTCCGCGTACTTCTTCGCGTCACCAAGATTCCCGCTGGCGTCCCCATTCTGTGCCAGGCTCCGGTTATAGAACGCCAACAACGCCAACGCGCGCATATTGCACTGGTCGACAGCGACGAGCTTGGCAGCTGTCTCCATCGTTTTCTTAGCATTATTCGTCTGCTGGTAAGTACCCATCAGCAGTTCGAGCGCCTGATTCTTCATCACGCTGTTGGGATACTGCGTAAGAAATGCTTCCAGGCCGCTGACCTTTGCGTTGTTGTCTTTCTGCTGTACGGCTGCGACGTAGGCGTTGTATTCGGCAGGATCTTTGATGACCGGGCCCTGGGACTGTCCCTGGGCGGGTGCGCTCGATTGTCCCTGAGCTGGCTGCGCAGTATCCTGTGCTACCGCGACGACCGTTACCCCAAGCACAACCGAAAGCAGAATCGTTTTCATCAGTATGGCTCCTTGAAATCTCGGGAAATGACTATTCTGGAATCTTATTTTTCAGTATTGCAAGACTGCATTCCGACTGGACCGCACTGCCTTTGGATCCTGCTTTGGAATGCCCGGGCTTCCTGGCAGGTGCCCCGGGACGGAGGGGCTAACCCGGTTGAAGCGAAGCGGCGGCTGACCCTTTTTCCCGGCTGGCCGGATTATAAGTACCTCTACTGCCGAAGGCAAGCGACTTCCCATTCGCGCTCCTCTTTATTGTTAAGATGCGCAGAGCAGAGAACACGGATGTTTCCTCTCCGCGCTCTCGGCCCTCATTCTTTCGTACTAGGAGAGCTGCTGGTATGGACACCAGACAACCCCTTGCCGGTCAGGTCGCGGTGATCACCGGTGCTGGTCGCGGCATCGGTTCGGCGATTTCCCGCAAACTGGCTACGCTCGGCGCAACTGCCGTCCTGCTCGGACGTACTCAGTCGTCGCTGGACCAGACTGCTCAAGCCATTCGTGAAGCCGGCGGCAAGACAGAAGTAATTCCCTGCGACGTCACCGTGCTCCATCAACTCGAGTACGCTTCCACTCGTGTGGATAGCACGTTCGGTCGGGTGGACATACTGGTAAATAACGCAGGTGTGGGCGGCTTCAATGACCCGCTGCACAATTTACCGCCCGAAGACTGGGACCGCATCATCAACACGAATTTGCGCGGCGTCTACTTTGCAATCCGTACCTTCGCTCCCATCATGATCCGAGCCTACTCAGGGCACATCATCAATGTCTCGTCACTTGCCGGGAAGAATGCTCTACCGAATGGTGCGGCATATGCGGCGTCCAAGTGGGGACTAAATGGATTGACATATTCCGTCGCCGAGGAGTTGCGGCGTCATAACGTACGCGTGTCAGTGATCTGTCCCGGCTCGGTCGATACCGAACTCAGCCCTCATGCCGGGAAGGACCCGAACAAGATGCTGAAGTCGGAAGACGTCGCGCACGCGGTAGAAATGCTGGTGACCCAGGCACCGCAGTCGTTCATCAGCGAAGTGCTATTGAGGCCGACGCAGAAACCGTAGAAAGGTGACCTCAGACTTCGGACCGCAGCAAAACTGGAAATGGTGAACGTCTGGGATGTGAAATCTAGGCCCGAAGTCCGAGGTCTGACGTCCACCTACTTCTTGAACAAATTCTCAAACGCGGCTCGCGCATCATTCGGTTTCAAGGTAGCAGGCGTCGAAGTTTCCTTCTCGCGCGTAACACGAATTTCATACAGGCTACACTCGTTCCGGGCATCCTTCTTCGCAATCCGCTCTTTCACAGGCTGCATGCACTCAAACCGGCTACCCGGATCGAAATAAGTACACTGCTTACACGAATGCAGTTCGAAGCCGCACTTCGGGCACTGCCCCTCACCCGAGCTAGCCGCCCCCTGTAGCACCGTCCCGCACTGCGCGCATCGCGAAACCGCCCGAGTCCCCGGCAAATTCACCGGCTTCGGTCCTAGAGCGTGATCCCAACGAGGCGGACCGCTCTTGCGTTCGGGCGGAGCCTTCTTCCGCGGTTCTTCGCGCCGCGGCTCGCGCTCGCGATCGCTGTCCTGATATCCGTGTTGACGGTATTTAGCCAAAGCAACCTCCCCCAAGCGTGTGGCCGTATTGTCCACCCGAGTATGCCCCGGCAGCAAGTCCGAGGCGTATATGTCGGATTGGCACTGGCCAACGACCCGTGGACCACTAGCACCCAAGTTGTGCCCAGTTCTCATCGTCTATTGTGGCTCAATTGCGTGTTTTCCTCGCGGCTCGAAACTCGGGGCTCGCGACTCGCTACAATAGCTTGATGATCCACGAGATTCTTCCCGTTGGCCCGCTGCGCTGCAACTGCTCGATCATTGGCGATGAAAGCACGCGCGAAGCGATGGTGATCGATCCGGGCGACGAGATCGAAGACGTCCTGGCGCTCGTCGGCAAGCATAACCTGCAGGTCAAGCAGATCGTAATCACGCATGCGCATATCGACCACGTTGGTGGTGCGATGAAGCTTCGGGCCGCAACCGGCGCCCCGATTTTGCTGAACCAAAACGACTACACGCTTTTGAACATGATCGATATGCAGGCCGCCTGGATTGGCGTACCGGCACCAGGCAAGATTGAGATTGATCGAAGCGTCACAACAGGTGAAGCTGTCTCCGCCGGATCGCACACGGCCCAGATCCTCCACACACCGGGTCACACCGAAGGCAGCATCTGCCTCTACTTCGAGGCGGAAAAGAAGTTGATCGCCGGGGACACACTCTTCTCGGGTTCGATCGGCCGCACGGATTTACCTGGCGGAAGCATGCAAAAAATCATGCGCTCTCTGCACAACACTGTGATGTCATTACCGGATGACACCGTGGTCGTGCCAGGGCACGGCGAACTGACGACCATTGGCGAAGAACGCGAGAGCAATCCGTTTCTGATCAAACCCTGACCCGTCATCCAAAACTCTTGTCATCCTGAGCCGCGTGCTTTACGGTGAAGGACCTATGCAACCTGCCGGCAGCTAGCTCCTAGACACGTCCCGAAATGACACTCGCTGTCTCGCCGACTGCGTTCCGCCAACGTTCTCCACCGCTCCCCTTCTGGTATAGTTGACCCCTACGAAGGAGCCGGATATGGCTGGAAAGAGTCTGAATCGCGTTCAATTGATTGGCAATTTGGGCAAGGATCCCGAAATCAAATACACTCCGCAGGGCACGCCGGTGGCCAAGATCACTATTGCGACCAATGAGCGATTCAAAGACAAAGGTGGCGAGTGGCAGGACCGCACCGAGTGGCACAACGTCGTGCTCTGGCAACGCCTCGCCGAAATTGCGGGCGAATACCTGAAAAAGGGTGGCAAGGTCTACATTGAGGGACGCCTGCAAACACGCTCCTGGGACGACAAGCAGACCGGCCAGAAGAAATATATGACGGAAGTGGTGGCCAGTGACCTGATTCTGCTAGGCGGGCGTGGCGAAGGCGGAGGTGGCGGAGACTTCAGCGGCAGTTCACGCTCTTCATCGGGCAGCAACAATTTCGACCAGCGCGTCCCCGAACCCGAACCAGCCGGCTCCGGTCCGATCACCGACGAGGACATTCCGTTCTAAGTGGCGCGGGCATCTCGCCCGCGCACGTCAAAGGGGCTCACATCGTTGATCCTAAGGCCGTACAGCGAGAACCGGATCTCAGTCTCCGTCCCCCGTATCCACCGCGATCAACTCCAGATTCTGCAATAGCGGGCTCGTCTCCACCATGAATTCCACATGCCCGCACTTCGGGCACGATAACATCGCATGCCCGATACCGGGCGCGATACTGGCTCGCATCAGCTGGTAGCGCTGAAGCTGCTGCTCACATCGCAGGCAGCACACGGTTTTATTGTGTGGATCGATAGAGAGCCCGGCGGGTATCTCGATGGCTGGTTTCATAAATTCCTTGTAAAACGAAATATGGAGCAGCCAAAGCTAGGCTGCTCCACTTTTGGTGCGATGAGTGTACCACGCGAACCCAACGCTCTTCTCTTTTAGCTTGGTGGCAGGGTGAACTTCACGGTTACTCGCGTCTGACTATCAGTGTTATGACCGTTCGCCGTTTCAGGCTGGTAGCGCCACTGCTTCACGGCGTCAATTGCAGCCTGCGTCAGCAATGGATTCCCAGAGACCACTCCAATATCACCGATGCTTCCTGTATCCAAAACCTGCACGTCGAGCACGACTGATCCCTGGACGTGCTGCGCTTTGGCATCCGCGGGATAATCCGGCTCCACCCGGTGAACGAGGGGACGTTCGACCCGCGTCCCTGATTGCGAGGCATTGCCCGAAGATCTGTATACGACCTTTCCGTTGTCCGTAACCACGAGTCCACCCGCAGGAACGGCTGGAGCGCCCGAACCGGCGGTCTTTGCCGCAGAAATGGAGACGGTGTTTGAGGAATCCGGTTTGGACGGATCTTCCGCAGCCACGGAACTCGTGGCACTCGCCGCCGTACCCGTTTTCTTCGGCGGCACGCTTGAGTTTCTCGCCGCTCGCTGCCAGCCGATTACGACGCCCAGAGCGATCGCCGTCGCAATGACCAGAACGATCAACACCGAACTCAAGACCATGCTCGGCTTTTCATCCGCGACCGCGGTTTGAGATGGATTCTCTTCGTCCAATGTGACCGGGGCAGGTGTCGATTCCATGCTCGCGGCTGTCGGTTCGGTTTCGGGCTGATTTTTCGTTGGTTGCACAGGAAGCCCTGCCTCCGCCTCCCTGGTATTTTCCGCGATCCTGCCTGCAAGCACCTGCAAAGCGCTGATCTCGCGCTTTCCAAAGGCATTGGGCCACGCGGAGAATACCTGGATAATCCCGATTGCTCGATTCTGGTCGACCAGGGGAGCAATCAGCATCGAGCGTACACCCAGCCGCCGGCAAGCCTCGGCATTCACACGCGAGTCCGTTTCGGTGTCCTGGCACTGCTGAATCTCACCCGTTGTGAAACAAGCTCCTGCCAGGCCCGAAGTGGCATCGACGCGCACGCCGAGATCGGGCGAGTTTTCCCCAGTGGTTGCCCGGCAGGTCAGTTCCCCTTCGCGAAACAGTGCCGCGGCCGCTCCGCTCGCCCCGGTGGCATTCCGAGCCTGCTCCACCACCTCGTTCAATACCAGGTCCAGCGCAAGCCCCAAGGAAAGCGATCCGCCTCCGTGAGCAGCAAGGGTCTGCGCCACTTGCGCCAGATTGGACGGCTCCGAGAAAAACTGTGTTGCGTGGCCTGCCGGCTCTTGATCCCTTGCTGGCGCCCCGTTGGTTGATTCCGACTGCACCCTGGGATCTTCAGTCATACCGAAGCCAGACCATGTAGGATTCTGGGTAATTGACATTATGAGGTGAGTTCCTCGGGGTTTCAATATTCAGGTGGGGGAACCGGGTACCCGTGGACTTGAGCGGAGTGTGCCCCGAATTGTCGAGAATGTCAACAGTGATGCACAAAGAATGCAACATTATCCTGTTCCCCCGTATTTCTCGCCATTCCCATTTCTGGCTACATGGGAAAAAAATTAGCCAAACTTTTGCACTCCAACGGAAAGGTGGCAATACAATCTGTAGGTCGATCCGCAATTGAGGGCCTCCGAGTCAATTACAGATCGAGAACCAGCCTTGTCGAGGAATAATCGGATGCGCATTGCAGTCGCAGGTTCAGGATATGTAGGTTTAGTGGCCGGGGCGTGTTTTGCCGATCTAGGCCATCAAGTCATCGTCGTCGACAACGACCAACACAAACTGGAGGCCCTGAGAAACGGTCAGATACCCATTCACGAGAAGTTCCTGCCAGAACTCCTCATGCGCAATCGGGACGTAAGGCTTCGCTTCACTGACGACCTGAAGGATGCCGTACAGCAGAGTTCCGTCATCTTCGTGGCGGTCGGAACACCACCCCTTGAAAACGGCGAGGCCGACCTCTCTTATGTGGAATCGGTTGCGAGGGAGATCTCGGGTGGCATTGATGACTACAAAGTCATCGTGGAGAAAAGCACGGTTCCCGTCTACACCAGCGATTGGGTCCGTCGCATCATTCTGCGAAACGGAACCGATCCCGCATGTTTTGACGTCGCCTCGAATCCGGAATTCTTGCGGGAAGGCACCGCCGTCACCGATTTTCTGTTTCCTGACCGAATTGTAATCGGCTGCGACACCCCTCGATCTGTCGAAATGCTACGCGAGATCTATGCGCCGCTGGTAGATGGCACCTACTACCAGCGTACAGAGGCGATTCCCCAGCCCGATCGCGCCCAGATTCCACCGCCCATCATCGTAACCAGCACGAAAAGTGCCGAACTGATCAAGCATGCTTCCAACGCCTTCCTCGCCATGAAGATTTCTTTCATCAATGCCGTAGCGTCCGTGTGCGAGTCGGTGGGCGCGGACGTAAGTCAAGTGGTGCACGGAATCGGCAGCGACTCCCGCATCGGAACACGATTCCTGAATCCGGGAATCGGCTATGGTGGTTCTTGTTTTCCCAAGGATGTCATGGCGTTCCGCGCTGTAGCTCGGGAGCACGGCTACGATTTTCGCCTGCTCGACGAAGTCATGCACATCAATGAAGATCAACGTCAGCGATTTCTCCGCAAAGTGAACCATGCCCTGTGGACTCTGCGCGGCAAGAAGTTGGGCGTGCTCGGACTGGCTTTCAAAGGCGGAACCGATGACATCCGCGAATCACCCGCACTACAGATCGTGCAATCACTTCTCCAACACGGCAGCAAGATCGTCGCCTATGACCCGGCCGCAATAGACCGCACCCGCGAAGTATTCGGCGATCAAATCATGTACGCAAGCTCCGCATACGAAGCAGCACATGGTGCCGACGCTTTGCTAATCCTCACCGAATGGGAAGAGTTTGCCAATCTCGACGTCAATCGTCTGCGCGAGGAATTGAAATATCCGATCGTAATCGACGGGCGAAACCTGTACGATCCTGAAGTAATGTCTGCCCAGGGCTTCACCTACTACAGCGTGGGGCGCGCCGCTTCGCACCCTGACGGTATGCCCTCCGCCGTGTTGAAGAACGGCAAGAAAGCATGACGCCTCGACGCGCGCTGATCACGGGCGGAGCTGGCTTTCTCGGATCTCATCTTTGCGATGCACTGCTGGCCGACGGCTGGAATGTCGTCGTCGTTGATAACCTCCTAACCGGACGTAAGGCAAATCTCGCTCACCTGAAGAACGACACACACTTTGAGTTCGTCGAAAAGGACATCTGTCAGCCGTTCGACGTCGGGAAGATCGATTACGTCTTCCATTTTGCGAGCCCGGCGAGCCCCGAGGATTATCACGCTCACGGTATCGAAACATTGCAGGTCGGTTCCCTCGGCACGTTCAACGCCTTAGAGAACGCACGCAAATACGGAGCGAAATACCTGGTTTCATCGACCTCCGAGTGCTACGGAGACCCCCTTGAACATCCGCAGAAGGAAACTTATTGGGGAAATGTGAATCCGGTTGGCCCTCGCTCGGTGTACGACGAAGCCAAACGCTTCACGGAAGCGGTTACCGTGGCCTATCGCCGGTACCATGATGTGGATGTTCGAATTGCGCGCATCTTCAACACTTACGGGCCGCGCATGCAGATCCGCGACGGACGCGTGGTGCCGAACTTCATGTGTCAAGCCTTGCGTGGCGAGGACCTCACCGTTTACGGCAACGGCAGCCAGACACGAAGCTTCTGCTATGTCAGCGATGAGATTGACGGATTCATGCGGTTGTCCAAGTCCGACGAACACATGCCAGTCAACATCGGCAATCCAAACGAATTCACGATTCTGGAGTGCGCCCAACTGGTGTTGAAGGTAACGGAATCGATGAGCCAGATCCGCTTTCTTCCGCTCCCGCAGGATGATCCCAAGCAACGCCGTCCCGATATCACGAAAGCTCGGCAACTGCTGGGATGGGATCCCAAGATCAGCCTCGAGGCGGGGCTTCGACTATCGCTCGAGTTTTTCCAACGAGCGCTTGCAGAAAAAAATCCCGAAGTGAGCACTAAGGCTCGAAATACGAGTCCAGAGACAACAGCTTCTTAAAATATTCTTCTTTCCATCTTGGATTGAACCGATCCAGAAGAAAGCCCTCCGCCGCACCGAAGGAATACACCACTGTGCGCTTCCACGTGGTCAGGTTCGCGTGCTTCAATTCTTCGAGGGTCTTTTTCCTGGCACGCTCCGCATAGTGCTCCAATGGCTCATAGTCAGCTAGGGCAGCGAATTCCGCAGCCGGAGTAAACCGCCCTGCGATTTCCGCGGACCTGACCTCTGTATACCGGGCAATCCCCTCCTGCCACAATTGAAAGCTGAAATATTTGCGATCCTTTTCCGACACCAGGCCGAAGAACTTGTGACGTTGTGCAAGATACTCTTTTGCAAGTTTTGCGAACCGGTCGGCATTCTGTTCCGCGAGCACATCGAGCAGCAGGTCGCGCAACCACCCAAAAGCTTGCGCAACTTCTGTCTTTTCGTACGGGAATGGATAGTTCAGCATCCACATCCCGGTCTTGTCCCCGTTACTCAACCCGAGCGCTTCGACCGCTGCGAAATATCCCGGCTGCGCATTTTGCAATTGATGAAAGTGTTCGTGCATTACCGTGAACAGCCAAGGAGTGCTGGTTTGACTCAGCGTATTCGCAGGCTCGCCGATCACAACTACTGACGGCGGTCCGAATGCCGGAAATGTCGCCTGGAAGTCGACTGGAAATTGCCTCTTTCGTACATGCCAGTCTTGGGACACTTTCTTGAATTCGGAAGGAGGCGACGGATGATGCGTCAGAAATTCGCCCCTATCAGTGACCAACAACAACGGCGCCGGAACAGCGCTCCACCCAGCCCAGACCTCGTCCTGTACGGCTGCAGAAAGCCGATAAAACTCCTGCACGCGGGTCACATCCACAACGGGTAATTGCGGCAACTCACTCTGAGCGGCAGCAGAAATAGAAGAGAGGAGAGACAACACGACAAAGAAGATGCCAGTCTGGCGCATCTTCTTTCGACGGCGCGAAAAACTAATGGTGAGCTATTCAGTCGGAGTTGGACGCAACGTAGTCAGTCAGCTTCCTTACGTTCGCCTGCTCTTCTTTGGTTTTCAGTTCGAAGGCAATCCCCATACCGTAACCGGGATGCGCAGCCTGCACTGTCCCGCGCAGTCTGAGTTTCAACTCGTAGGTCCGCACGACGATCTCCACCGAAGAGCCCTTCGGAAAAGGCAACGACACTTCAAGATAGCAACCACCCCAGCTTAGATCTGTAAGGCAGCAATGGTTGGGGACGGATGTTCCCGTGCGGTAGACCTCGGCCCCGATGCGGCAGCTGTAACGACTTTGTGAGCGCCGGTTGTCGGCGTCGGAGACTGTTGCATTCGACTCGGTCGGCGGGGCTGCTTCTTCCACGACGGCCGTGTCCGAACTGTGGTGGGAAGTCCATTCCCTCGATATCACCGAATTGCCTGCGGGCTCTTCCACATCAACCGCAATGTCGATCAAGTCTTGCTTGCCGTCTTTGTCGCGAAGATTCGTGGCGAGAAATTCGTCCATCAGTTTCCGCGAGGTTTTGGGTACATCCACAAACTGCACTCCGCCGCGGCCATTCCAGTCTTGCCACACTACCTGCCCGGACAGACGCACACTCGATGACTGCCCAGGCAGCTTGAATTGAAAGTAAACCTTGCTGATAGGAAGCTTCTTGCCAAATTGAACCGCCATGCCGTCCTGCGCAAGATTGATGAGTGTGGCTTTCTCCTGCTCGATGTTCGCGTAGTCAACGGTGGCATGCGTATGAACGGACGCCCGGGCGCTTTTTCTTTTTTCCTTGCGCATGACCGCGCGCGCCGCTCGCAGGCTGCTTAGAGCGCGATCATAGGCCACAGGCTTGTACAGCACGAAGTTCACGCCCAGCGAGAACAACTCACGAATGCTTTCCTGAGAAGGCACAACGGCCACTACCAAGGTGGAGTCGTTGAGCCTCGAAGTTCGCGTCTCGCGCAGCAGCGATATCACCGCTGCACTCGACTCGCCGTCGATGATGATGACGTCAAATCGTTCCTGGTTCGCTCGAATGGCCGCGCGCGCAAAATCCGGACAGGACTCGACCCGAATGCTCAGTTCCTTCAGGACTAGGAGCAGTACGTGAGCTGCGACCTCGTCCGCACAGACTAACAGGGCAGATAAAGTCATACGTGGCATGATGGTAGGTTCCCTCGGTGCGGCAAAACAAGTTACCTGAGTCATGCCGCCTACCCACCCGCGTTCATGCTCACTGGCTAAATCAAGCGCTCTCAATGAGGTGACGCAGGTAACCACCGCTGATCCCAAAAGGTCAGTGCCAAGCTATTGACCCGTGGTGCTTTGACGGGTCGCCACCCCATTTCTACGATGATGTGTGACGCGATGAAGGATTCGCGCCCGCCGTGTCGTTTTTGTGCGGGATGCGATCCGCCCCCATCTGGCGTTCGAGAGCGGGAGAGGGCGTTCCAGAGTCCGGCACCTCCTTCCCGGGAAGATCTTACTTATGACCTCGAAGAAACAGCGCGGATTTTCGCTACTGGAAATGATCATCACGGTGGCGATCGGCCTCACCATCGCAAGCATCACATTCATCACTTTGATGCCCATGTTCAACAAGAACCACATGGAGGTCGGGTACGACACAACGCTGATTGTGTTGCGCAATACTCGCCACCTCGCCGTCACCCAGAGCCACCAGTATTACGTCAACTTCAATCCAGCGGGATTTCCTGCCAACACAATCCAGGTGACCTATCAGCCACCGGCCGTGGGCGGCGGAGCATTACCTCCAGTGCAGCAAGTCGCAACCTATACGCTGCCGCAAGATATTAGCTTCGCTGTGAGGGCTGGCTTCCCGACCAATGCGCCCGATACCTTTGGCAGCGGCATTAACGCGATCGATTTCGGCCAGGGTCTGGGCGGCGGAAGCTTGAACTATGTCAGCTTCATGCCTGACGGCTCCTCCCGCGACAGCCTCGGCAACTACAACAGCGGCGTGGTCTACCTTTCACGCACCGCCGACGCCAATATCTACAACTCGCGCTCCGTCTCAGTGTGGGGAGCCACGGGACGTATACGCGGATGGCACCTGTATCAACAGGCTGGAGCCCCAATTTGGGTACAACAATGATGCAGAACAAGATCACGAACGCTCGCCGCAAAGAAGAAGGCTTCACGATGATCGAAGTCATGATCGCCATCGTGGTGATGTCGGTCGGGCTCCTCGCGGTGATTGCCTCATTCGCCACCGCCATCGCCGCCACTCAATCGGCTGAGGAAGACATGATCGCGCGCCACAAGGTGCTCGATGCCATGGAGAGTATTTACACCGCGCGCAACGCGCAGCAGATTCCCTTCGCAGCGGTGGCCAACGTGTCGGCGGGCGGAATTTTCGTGGATGGACCTCAGACCATGAAGTGCGCCGGGCCGGATGGCCTGGTGGGAACCGGGGATGACGTCAATTGCACCACGCAAGCTGGCGTGGTCTGCCCAGACGGTGGCGCCGAGTGCATGTCTCTTCCCGGCCCCGATGGAATTCTCGGCACTGGCGACGACACCATCATGAGCCTGGGCAACTTCACCCGCACTATTTCCGTGACCCCCGTGCTGTTGTCCAACGGCAACGTCAACAACAACATGATGGCGATCAGCATCACGGTCCGCTACACCAAGGCTGGAATCCCAACCCGTTCGTTCACAGCCAACGGACTGATTTCGGCTTATCACTAGAGTGCGGACAAGGACCTTATATATGCGAACTGCTAAATCGCAACGTGGTTTCAGCTTGCTGGAATTGCTGGTGGCCTCGTCCATCGGTCTGACTGTGGTGCTGATGGCCAGCAGCCTGTTCAAGACCGGCATGGATGCAACCATGCGTGTGACGCAGCGCGCCGAGACTCAGCAGAATTTGCGCGCCGCCGTCGAACTCATGACCAAGGACATCAGCTTGGCCGGTGCTGGACTGCCTTCCGGAGGTCTGCAGCTCACAACCTCTGGCGGTCTTTCAAAATTCGCATGCAATCAGGCGGGCACCTGCTACATCACGGGTGACACCTATCCCAACAACGGTGCCGGAACCCCGAACTACATGTATCCGATCATTCCGGGATTCGGCGTCGGCGTACAGAACGGCGCAGTCATCGCCGCGGCTCCCGGACAGGTGAACAGCAGCATCACGTCGATCTATTGCGACTACAACTTCCCGCTGTCCAACTTTGCTTTTACCTTCCCGAGTTCGACGCAAGCCAACGTAGCGGTCCTTAACGCCGGCAACACACCGAACAACATCCTCGCGCCCGGCGGACTGCAGATCGGCGATCTCTTGATGTTTACGGTATCCACGCCAGGAAACGGAAAGACAGCCGCCGGCACTTCGTTAGTTCAGAACGCTGCCGTGGTGGCAGAGATCACTGGCATCCCCAGCAACACCCAAATCAGCTTTGCCTCTGGCGACGCGCTGAACATGAATCAGACCGCCGGCGGTAACAACATCGCGGCCGTCGCCGCGGCTGCCGCCGTTGCCGGCGCTCAGACCACCGTGTGCCGCTTGCAGGCTGTCTCTTATTTCCTGCAGGTTCCAGCTGCGGGGGGAACGGTCCAGACCCCGCGCTTGATGCGTCAGGTGAACGGACTCACTGCGGTGCCAGTGGCCGACAACATTATCAATCTGCAGTTCACCTACGACATCATCGATTCGAATCTTGGAACCGTCGTAGCCAATCAGCAGGACCCCATCGGAGCGGGCCAATCTCCCAACTTGATTCAGAAGGTCAATGTCTGGGTCATGGGTGCCAGCCCGATTACGAGCGGAAACAAATCGCAAAACATGTACCTGGCGACTTCAGTTTCGACACGAAATATGACTTTCTGCAACGCCTACGGTTACAGCACGACTTCGTGCCAGTAGGTCTGGGTAATGGGTAATTGAGGGAAAACCATGGGAATGCGCAATAAAAATTCACGAGGCTTCACTCTGATCGCAGCCATGCTGTTAACTGTCCTGTTGTCGGGACTGGCCGTGGGACTTCTGTTCATGGTCAGCAGCGAAACCAGGATGGGCGGCAACGACCTGGAAGGCAACCTCGCCTACTATGGCGCAGAAGCAGGGATCGAGAACCTCACTTCGGAACTCTCTCAGCTGTACCAGAGTTCGCAGTCTCCCAATGCTGCCTCGATCACGGCCTTGGTGAATCCTTCGAACTACCCTACAGCGGTCTCCGGCGCGAACATCACCAACATGAATTACGTCGAGACCATCACTTGGCCGCCCACCAAGACCGATGGAACGCCGTGCCCCAACGCCCCTGATCCGTGCGGCTCGTGGGATATCGTAGGCTCCGGTCCCGATCAAGGCATGGTCGCTACCCTCATTCCCTTCACCCTCCAAGTCACTGCAACGCGCGCGGCAGGTTCTGGTCAGGCATCCACTTATTCGACCGCTGCCGCGACCGGCGCTTCGGTCAACCTGACCCGTACCGTGGAAGTTGCCCTGCTGCCCGCATTTGAATTCGGCATCTTCTGCGACGGCGACTGCGATTACTTCGCCGGCCCGAACTTCAACTTCGGTGGACGAGTTCACACCAACGGCCACCTCTTTCTGGCTTCCGGCAGCGCTCTGACCTTCACCGACAAGATCGCCGCTGTGGGACAGGTCATCATGGATCAATTGGAAAATGGCCACCCCACGTCTGCGGGTTATACCGGAACATCCTATGTTCCGAACGCCGGTGGAGGCTGCCCTGCGGCCCCGGGCGCCGGTCCGGCTACAAACTGTCTGGCTCTGGGTGCCGGCAGCTGGACGGGTGGATTCCCGCCCACTGGTGCCGCCAACCCGGCGTGGACGGGTATTTCCAAATCAACCTTTAACGGATTCATCGAGAACGGTCTGACCGGCGCGAAGAAGCTCCAGCTGCCCTTCGTGCAGAACTCAAACGTGGGTGCCATCGATATCATCCGTCGTCCGCAAGCCGGCGATACGGCACTGCTCAGCAATTCGCGCCTCTATAACGAGGCGGAAATCCGCATCCTGATAGCCGACAACATCAACGACTTGCATCCGGAGCGTGGCGCTGGCGTGCTCGACGCCGATGACATCCAGCTCGGCCCTAATGCCGAAAACGGCGCACCCGTGCTCAATGCAACCGCCAACATGTACTACGGACAAGTCCAAAAGGCCACTGGAAGCTGGATTACGACAGCCCCAGCCCAAAGTGCTGGAGTATTGTGTGCTGCGACAGACACGCAATGGCCTTTGGCTGGGCAGGTCACTACAGCCACACCTTGCACCGGGGCTTGGCTGCGCATCGAGTATCTCGATAGCCTCAATGTCTGGCACGGCGTTACGCGCGAGTGGCTGGGCTATGGTTTCGGCCGCGGCTACAACTATCCGCCGACGGCGCCTGCTGGCAACGCAGCGTGCCCGTTAGCCGCAAACCCGGCTGGACAGTGCGCCAACCCTCTTGGGCCCGCGCTTTTAATTCTGCAGCAGCTCCAGTCCGGCAAAACCGCCGCCCAGGCGTTCGGCGCCGGCACCGCTTACAACTGGCTGCCCATCAACTTTTATGACGCGCGCGAAGGCGAGCCTCGCGATTCCCGTACTGGCGGTACTGCCGCATCGTGTAGTCCAGCTGGTGTCATGAACGTCGTGGAAGTTGACGTAGGGAACCTGTGGCTTTGGCTCCAGGGCAAGGCTCCTTACGCGGCCGGTAGCGGCAAGAGTGTCAACTCTTTGAACCAGAACGGATACATTCTCTATTTCTCCGATCACCGTGGAATGCGGCCGGATCCGAATCCGACAGGAAACGGCCTCTATAACCGCATGACCGGTATGTCCGGCCTCGAAGACGTGGTGAATGCCGCGTCTACTCCGGGCGTTCCGAGCGGCACACTTGAGCCTAAGTCGTACTATTCGTTCTCTCCCGAAGACGTAAACGCCGACAACGTTCTCGATCAGTGGGGACAGACGCTCATCGGTTCCGGCTTCGGCTTGACCGCCGCAGCTGTGTCACAGCCCTATTACATTCCCGGCACGACAAACGGAATCGCCGCCTGCGCGCCTACCGCTCAGTGGAACATTGTGACAGGACCGCGCCACGGTCTGCGCCTCGTTGATGGCGGAATGACCGCAGGCGGTGTCAGCTTCCTGCCGCAACCGATCGCGCCCGCCACGTCGGGCAACGGTTTCACGGTTGCTTCTGAAGCGCCCGTCTACGTATTTGGCGACTACAACAGCGGTCCCGGCGATCCGTTCTTTACCTCGGGGGGAACCAACATCACCACTCCCCACTCTGCTGCAGCCATCATCGCGGATTCCGTTACCCTGCTTTCGAATCCTCCATCGAACGCATCGCTGCCTACGGCCAACGTCGGATGGACGGATTTGGAAAGCCTGCAATTGCCCGCTTGTGCCACCACAAGTGCCTCCTGCCCCATCGGCCGGCCCGGCAATACCAGTTACTACCGCATGGCGATCGCGGCTGGCAAGAGCGTTCCCTTCCCGCAGCCCAACTGGGCAGGGCAGGACTTCGGTACCGACGGCGGAATGCACAACTTCCTGCGGTATCTGGAAAACCGCGGCGCGAACGGTGCGACCGTCAACTACACCGGATCAATGGTTAGCATGTACTACTCGCAATACAACACCGGCAATTTCAAGTGTTGTAGCGCGGTGTACGGCGCTCCAACACGTAACTATTTCTTCGACACGATGTTCCTGAATCCGGCCAACCTGCCTCCGGGCACGCCGATGTTCCAGGACGTCGTCAGCCTGAGCTATCACCAGAACTTCACACCGCAGTAAACACAAGTAGCGGCAAGGTGCCCCGGTCTTTCCCCGCAAGGGAGAATAAGACCGGGGCATTTTCTATGAAGGGATTGGGGGATAGGGATCAGGGATTAGGGAAGCTGGGTTCGGATGATTTAAATGGTGGCTGCAGTTTCTATATTCCCTATAACCTAATCCCTAAACCCTTCAGTAATACATTCCAACTATCCACGAACGTTCGGAGAATTCATTAGAATTTCATCTCGTCGAGTCCTGGGACTCGGTTTCCATTTCCTCATGCCAACATCCAATCCTCGGTCGCGATTGCTGTGGATCTGCCTGACCGTATTTGCCGTGGTGGGTTTCGCGGCCTTCATGTTTCCCGCATTCATCATCCGCCCCTTCGCCTACCAGAATCCCAAGGCGTTGTTATGGGCGATGGCAATTCGTCAACGAGCGCCGATTATTTCGCTGCTCTGCGCAGGTGTCACCCTGCTTCTCGTGTCGTCTCTATGGCAGGGTACACGCTGGTGGACTAAAGTTCTGCTCTCCGCTGCCACCGTTCTGGTTATATTCTCGGCGGTCATGTCCCGCTTGAACTACTTCGAATGGATGTTCCACCCGGTCGACAGTGCCAAGTTCGAATCGGAATCCTCAAGCAAGCTCGACGCGAAAGAAATGATCCTCGCGGTCCGCTATGGCTCTGATGCACGCGCCTACCCGATCCGCGAGATGGCCTACCATCACATCCTCAACGACGTTGTCGGTGGAGTGCCGATCGCCGTCACCTATTGAACGCTTTGTCACACGGGTCTCGTGTGGACCCGCACCGTAAACGGCAGAGCGCTGCATTTTTATCTGGCGGGCATCAATAACCAGAATTTTCTGATGCGCGATAAGGAAACCGGTACGTGGTGGCAGCAGATCGATGGCAAAGCCATCTATGGTCCGCTGAAGGGCGCGTCGCTGGATCTAGTCGCCTATGACGAACTCACTTTCGGAGAGTGGAAGTCGGAAGTCTCCGGAGGCCAGGTGCTGGCCGAAGTACCAAGATATTCCAAGAAATATGAGAGCGATTGGGAGCCCGAGATCGCCAAACTTCCCGTCGTAATCAGCTTCCCCGGAACCGAGCTGAAATCCCGCGACATCGTGGCGGGCCTTGAGATAAATGGCGCCAGCCGCGCATACCCGTGGGATTCGCTCGTAAAGCAATCGCCGGTCATCGATCACATTGGCGTCACACCGCTGCTGGTTGCAGTCGCGCCCGACGGGAAATCCCTGCGAGCATTCGTAAGCCGCATCGACGGCAAAGATGCCGAATTCTTCTTAAAGACTGAAGTGAAGAGTAGCGCCGGCGACCCGCCCGCTGTCGCGGGAGCTAGCAACTCCCGCACGCCGGAATCCGCACAGGCCTCTAAGAGTTCCGGTCCACCGGCCAAACCCTGGTTGCTGCTCGACACAGGCACTGCCAGCGAATGGAATTTTCAAGGATGTGCGGTCTCCGGCCCCTCACGAGGCAAATGTCTAGACCGCGTTCCCGTGTTGAAGGATTACTGGTTCGATTGGCGCAACTACCACCCCGACACGACAATCTACAAGCGATGACTCTACCTTCTTATTCTGGCAGTCCCATGCGCCGCATCAAGTCAGCATAGCGTGGATCAGATCGGATCGAATGTAGGATACCGAATACAGAGGACCAGCTCGATCTCGCGATTCGCATAGGCCTTTTCCAAATAATCAACTGCCTTGTTGCGATCGCCAGTGATGGCGGCAGGCGCCGCCCGCCAAGCCGTTCCCTCGGGTCGGCTAGAGAATCCTGCTTCCGCCAGCTCGCGATAGCCCTTCGCATCGGGACTCCACGTGCCTTCTTTGAAAATAAATTCCCAGTTCACTAACCGCTCCGGCGAATTCGCCTTTCGACCGCAAGTAAGTTCGCGAACTTGTGATGGGCCGGCCCAAAACTCGGGATCGCGCTCCAGTTCCTTCTGAACTTCAGCCTTGGCCTCTGGATACCGGTGAGCATGCATTAGAGCTACGGCATAGTTGGTATTCATGATGGGAGACAGAGGATCGAGCGCCAAACCCGCGCGCAACTGCTCGAACGCTTCGTCAAAACGCTTCCTCGGGCCTCGCGGCAACCAAAGGGTTGAACCAATCACGCGCAAGGCGTTGCGCGTGATTGGCTCCTCAGTAGCTATGGCAACGTGATCTTGACAACCTGGCCCAGGCCCTGACCCGCCGCAGGAGCAGGAAGGGCGCCGAAATTGGAAACGTAGAGGTTACCATCGGGCCCAAGCGTCATGCCGGTCGGCACGGTGAGCCCGGTGGCGATTGTCGTGATTGTCGTACCGATCATGCGAACAACCTTGCCGTTACCGGGGCTGGGAAAACCAGGCGCGTCGTTCAACTCAAGGACGTAAAGAATATTATCCTTCAGAACCGTCGCAACGACAGTAGTGAGTCCCGGGGTGATTTGTGTAACACCGCCGATGGTACTCACGGAGTACCGAGCGGCGCTGCCCGGCACGATGGGAAAGGTACCGAGGTTTCCGACAGAGAAGCCTTTCAGGGTGCGCGCGATGGAAGTGGGCACGACGTGGCCCTGAGTTTCCGAAAGGTCGATGAGACGGCTTACGACGCCCGTCGTCGTGATGACGTCGACTTCGCCGTGATTGGGCTCAACCGCGTAGAGCACGCCGTCAGCTGCGATCAGGCTGTACCAGGTGCCATCGGGCTCGAAATCATCAGGCTCGATCGTTTTTGTGGGGTGTAGTTTCTGAAATGCACTGAGGTCGGCGAGCCGCGACCACGTTCCGTCAGAATTGACCTTGAGGATGGAGTTCGGGGCGCCGGGGTGACCGTGAGAACATCCCCCACCAGCGGTAACGGCAAACATCTGCGTGCCGATGAAGGCGACGTCAGCGACGCCTAAAGTATCTCCGATAGCGGCTCGGGCGGAGGGAAGTTTGTCGACGACAGTGGAACGAGTTCCGTCTGGGGTGACTTTGGAAATGCGGGCATTCCAACCGCCAGTCCACGGGCCAGGAGGAGTGGGAACCTGTAGACATTGCCCGGCGGTTGAAATAAGGCCACCCTTACCGGCCTCTGCGACGTAGAGGTTGCCGTCAGGGCCCCACTTGAGGCCGCGAGGATCGTTGAATCCCGTCGCGAAAATGGAAACATTGGATGAGGTTTGGGCGACAGCGCTACAAACTGAAAGAGCGATGACACCAAGTGCAAGCCAGCTCGGAGCTTTCATGTTTGTTCTCCTTTCAGATTTTGCAACTTCAGAGGAGCGGGTTAGACGAGGGAAGAGCGAGCGACAAGTTCCGCTTGCATCGGTTGGGTATGTTAATCCTCGAAGGCTGTTTCTCGCAAACGGTGTCGGTTCGAGCACATCGATAATTGGGAGCCTACGGCATCTCGTCGGAGACCGGTACGGTTTGGAGGCCTTTAGGGGAGAATCTGGAATAGTCTGCAGAAAATCCCCATTTACACTCACCGAGCCAAGACCGAGACACAGGAAATGGAGTCACCACGGGCGACTAATTATCTTGTTCCGCGCTTTCAATGGCGCCGATGCCTTGAGTCTTTAGAAAACTGCTCAACAACATCACGGCAAACGAGGCCTGAGACTCTGGATCAGTTGGGTTTTGTACCCACCCAGTGATGCCTGTGTCGTGTGCGCACTCACAAATGCTTTCACCCGTCATGTTGCAGCCGCTCGAGTGTCCCTCGTGGGTCGGACACATCTTTCCGAAGTGTTTCACCACCGTATATCAAATAATCCAGCAGGCAACTCTTAAAAATAGCCAATCGTATGAACCTCCAATGTTCGCGAAAGTCTTACTTGTAGCACCACTCGATAAGGACCTGTCCGCCGCTAGATCGTCGTATTGGTTTTCGATTGCCCTGTGGCTTAATATCCATCGAAGTTATGCTGCAGTCGGAACCAGCTTCGCTCACTCCACGACAGCGGGCAATATCACTTGCTAAAGTCCTACTCGGGGCCTTCCTCGTCATCGGCCACAATGTGTTCCACATTGTTCCTAATGAAGTCCCCTTCCTCTTCGCGCTTTTTTGGATTTCGTTCGGTATTCGTGAGCGCGGGTGGAAGCTTCCTGGGTTGCCGTTCCCTCGTTCTTGGGGAAAAACGCGGTTGTGGGCCGGTGGAGCAGTGATTGTACTGCTGGTTGGAAGCGAGTTTGTGGTGCAACCCTTGGCGCATCACTTCTGGCCGCAGGCAGAGCATATTTCGACGGTAATCAGAATTCAGGCGGTTGGAAGAACGTGTTGCTCTCGCTCGCAATCGTTTGGGGCTTCGCCGCATTTGGTGAGGAATTAGGTTATCGCGGATATCTATTGAATCGGGCCGCCGATCTGGGTGACCGTTCGCGGCTGGCTTACGTGCTGGCCATGTTCTACGTTGCAATACTTTTTGGGATCGGGCATTGGTACAAAGGCCCAGCGGGAGTCGTGGACAGCACTTTCTCGGGTCTCGTACTCGGTACAACGTATCTTTTGACCGGCAGGAATCTGTGGGCGCCAATACTCGCGCATGGAATGGCAGACACAGTCGCGGTAGTTTTCTTCGCCATGGGATGGGCCAACTAAACGTCAAGTTAGCGTATGCTTCAGGCCGAGAAATAAATACCCTCAATGAATCCTGTCACGCATTTGTCCACTTCTCCGATTAACGACTGTAATAATCACCCTTTCCCGTCTTGAATCAGCTTCGTCTAAACTTTCCAGAACACCATTCCACTGGGGAGAATTCAATTGTCTACGATTCGCGCTCTATTTTGGGATGTCGGCGGCGTTCTACTTACCAACGCATGGGACCACGCGCAACGCTCCCAAGCCCTGCAGCACTTCCAGCTGGAAGAGGAAGAATTTCGAGACCGTCACGAAATGGTGGTCTCCTCATTCGAAAGAGGCAAGATCACGCTCGATGAATATCTCGATCGAACCGTTTTCTACCGTCCGCGTTCTTTTACGCGCGAAACATTTCGCGACTACATGTATTCCCTCTCCCAGCCGCTGCCCGGAATGCTGGACTTCGCACAGTCCTTAAGCGGTTCAGGAAATTACTTCATGGCGACAATCAACAACGAATCGCGCGAGCTGAACTACCAGCGCGTGGAAAAATTCGGGCTTCGAAAAACTTTTCGGCTCTTCGTCAGCTCGTGCTTTGTAGGCTTGCGTAAGCCCGAGGCCGGAATCTATCAACTAGCCTTGGAGATTACCCAAATCCCCGCACAGGAGTGCTGCTTCATCGACGACCGCGCGTTGAATCTGGAATGCGCCTCAAAACTAGGCATGCACACGATCGAAATGGACAGTCTGCCACAATTGCGCACAGATCTTGAGAAGTTGGGCGTCAAGCCCTAGAGCGCTCCGGCGCCACTTGGCGAGGAGGCACTACCGTGGAAGAGCGGCCCTTTAGGGCCGCGTCGCACGCGCCGGTCGTCTACTTCCGAGGCGGGTTCGTCTTCACGGCGACGGCTGGCGCATCCGATTCGAGTGTTGATAACGTCAGATCACTCGACCAACAATCGGCCACGATCTTCCATTCGCTATTCGGCTGCCGCTGTAGAACCCACAGATACTTCGCCCGCTCCTCGCGCCGCTTGCCGGCAGATCCTGGGATGAGAGCCTTGCAACGGCCTGCTTCATAGGCCATCTCGCCGATGACGTCCACGCGCAACGGTTCGATCTCGACTTCACCCAACCCCGCATCCAGCGAGCCGAAGAAAAACTCGCGTATCGCGGCGGCACCGCGTATCGGCGGATAGTTTGAGCGGAGCAACAAGGCATCTGGCGTATAGAGTTCCAGCAGGTCGTCCAGGTGCTTCGTGTTGCAGGCGAGCACCCACTCCTGCGTGATCGCTCGTACTGACGCCTCGGCACGGGTTAGATCTCCGCGCAAGGAAGCAGCCGTCGTGCGCAGTTTCTCCTCGCGCGCAATCTCGCGAGCCGGGTCGGGGGCCGGTTCGACGGCATGCGGATACGACCCGGGCGCGCCCGGGAAATAATGATGGTGGTAGTGATGATGGTAATGATGCGTCTCGTTCCGCGTGGGAGCCTTCACGGGTGGCCGCATCTGTGGCTCGGGAAATGACATCGGAGGAAACGCAATGGGGGTAGAAGGAACCGGATCCGCCGGCTTCAATGCTACGGGCTCTTTCTCGGCATCATCCACCGAGATGCCGCACATGCCGCAGAACTTGTATCCTCCACGGTTCTCGTAACCGCAAACCTTGCAGGCAGCAGTCTTTGACCCGGCACTCATATCCGTTGCCAAATCGTCTGCGGAATCTTCTGCATCCACCTCCGCCGCCAGGCGCTGCGCCGCCTCCATCGCCGCGGCAATCGCTTCGTCACTTGGTTTTGGACGCCTCATTTCGGGCTTGATCCGGCGATAAAGTTCCTGCAGATCAGAACCTGCATCGGCGACATCCGATGACGGCTGGAATGGGCTTGGAGTTTTTTCTTCTTTGTCCACGGGATGCACACACCTGTGAGGAAATTCTATCGTAGGGCTGTGGTCCCTGCTATCGGTTCGAGAACTCCACCTTGCCCTCAGTCTCGGTAGGCACTCCGTTGCAGGTGGCTGGACGATATCTCCAGGTTCGCACTGTCTGCAGTACGCGGCGGTCTCCCGCAATTCCCGCACTCTCAAGGATCAGGGGACTATGCACCCGGCCGTCGGTACCGATGATGAAGCTGACTTTGACCTTGCGCCCGTTCGCCGCGGTAGTGAAGAGAGGATCTGGAGTGGTCAGAGCCTCGGGTGCTTGCACATCCTCACAAGCCGGCCGAGAACTCACGTGAGGCACGTCTACATACTGCGAGGCGCGCTTCAACGTCCGCGCCACGCGCCGCTCTCCTTGCTCCAAGAGTGCCGGACGCACGGTCTTCGACGAAGTGCTCGCGACCGTGATCGCGGGAATCGCCAGTAACAAAATCGCAGGCCAGATGCGATGCTGCATGGAACGCTCACCCAATCCTTTAAGGAGGAGCAGTATAACCCAAGCACTTATCCGCAAATTCGCAGCCAGAACCACGTCACATTAAGTCAATACAGAACAATAACTTACGAATATCACCTCTAGATGTACATCTCGGTGGATGAAATCCCTTGCGCAGAGTTCCCTTCTGAGCGCCTCAGCTGCCGGGGCCGCGTTTCATCGTGAGAAAGGTGATTTCAGGCGGGCAATTCCATCGCACCGGAATTTCTACTGTGCCGATACCAGCATTTGTGTAGAGGGTCACTCCCCGAACCTGGAACAGGCCCCACACGTATTTCTTTGCGAGTTCCGGCAAATAGAAGGGCCGCATGAACGGGACTCTTACTTGCCCCCCGTGGGAATGCCCCGACAACTGCAAATCGACCGGATAGTCTGCCACAACATCGGCATAGTCCGGCTCGTGAGCCATAAGCACAACCGCTTCGTCAAAAGGAATACCATGAAGCGCCGCTGCCAGGTCCGGCGTGCCCCCAAGCACGTCATCGATCCCGGACAGCCAGAAGCGCGCCCCATCCTTTTCGATCGGCATCGATCGATTCGACAACACAGGAATTCCCACCGATTTCAGCGCATCAGTCACGCGATCAGGGTCTGAAAAAGCATCGTGATTGCCGAGGACGGCCCACAGTCCGTAGGCCGCTTCCAGTTTCCGCAGCAATTGCGCGCAAGGCTCCACATTGGCCACCCACTTTGCATGATTCCCGACCCACGGCACCGACACGAAATCTCCCGTCAGCGCGACCAGGTCCGGATGTAGCTCGTTAATGGTGTTTACGGCCGATCGAATCGGATGAACCGAAAAATAAGGATCGTAGTGAAAATCGCTGAGCAGCGCGATCGTGAAGCCATCGAGCCGCGAAGGCCAGCGGCGCAGTGCGATTTCCTTCCGGATGATCCGCGGACGATTCGGCTCGATGAGCGTCGAATCGGCAGCGATTACCGCTGTTCCAGCGGCCGCCACTCGTTTGATGAAGCTTCGTCGGTTGATAGGAGGAAAACGCAATCGTTCTCGTGCCCTGTCGGAGCGGAGTGACCCCACTCGTCAACTCCTCCAGAATACCCCGGCCCAACCAGCCGCGATATGAGGCCTCGGGTACACAGGACAGACGCGTGATCAGAAGCTGAATGTCGCCTGCAGATCGATCCTTCTTACCGCGGCTCCGGTCGAGAAGGGACCTCCCTGGATTGCATTGGGTACATCGAAGAAGTGGGATCCAAGTATCCCGCTGGGATTCGCCAGGTTCACCTTGTTGAAGACATTGCGCACGTTCACGCCCAGCGTCAGATTGTAGCGGCGATCGCTAGTCGCGTTACCGCCCATCATGCCCCCGGGACCGCCCCCGAACAGCGGACCACGCGGGCCGCCGTGTGCACCGGGCGTATGCCCTCCTGGGCCGGGACCTCCATCCTGATTTTGCGATTTGCTTGACTTTATTTTTCCACCCAATCCAAATGTCTTCGTCAGCCGCAAATTAAGCACCACGTGGGATGGTCCTTGCGCGTAGTTGATTGGAAGAAGTGGAACCGCGGCACCTGCGCCGGCAGCATCGAAAGTTCCCAGCGGCGTGCAGTAGATCGTTCCCGTCGGACTACCGCTGGAAGGGCATGTGACGGTGCTTACCAGCCCAGGACGATCGTTAAAGATCGAGTCATTGTTCAGATCCGTTGGTGCCGTGATGTTGTACGGAGAACCTGAGCTGGCGACGAGGAACGGGCTCAACCGAAAGAGATACGGGAATGCGAAACTTCCTCCAAGAAACAAACGGTGGCGAGCGTCGAACGATGCGCGTCCATAATCCTGGCTGATGTCGTACGAGTTTGACACAAAGGTGGATACACCCGAAGCATCACTGTTTGCATAATTTAGTGTGTAATAACCAAAGAGCTGCAATTTCGATCCGGCTCGCCAGTTCGTGTTCACGATGAGCTGGTTTTGCCTGAACTTGGCTTCCGAAACATACTGGTAGATGTTGCCCGCCTCAGGATCCGGACGATCACTCGTGCCCGGCAACGGCGCGTTTGCATTAAGCGTGGCGAACTGATCGTACCCACTTGAGTTGAGGTACGTTACCGACACGGTCGCCGACTTCGTTAACTGGCGCTCGACACTCACCGCCGCTTGAAACGTGTAAGGAGCATGAAGCCGAGGGCTGATCTCATATGTCGTCGGGGTTGCCAGAGTCGCGTTGGATAGATCGCAAGCGGAGGCGTCGGGGAAGCACGTCGGGTTAGTGATCACGTATTGCGTCTGAACTGCTCCGTCCACGCGTTCCGCCTGCAAAATCTGTTCCGATTGAAAGCGGTCATAGAACATGCCGAAGCCGCCGCGGATCACGACTTTCGGGGGTGCGCTCCTGCCACCCACGCCCCAGGCAAAACCAACCCGCGGAGCCCAATCTGCGTGATCGTGAATGTAATTCTGAGTCTCGAAGCGCAGCCCATAACTAAGCGTGATATTCGGGCGTACTCGCCAATCATCCTGTAGATAAAGCCCCGCATCGTAAGTCGTTAAGTCGAAACGCGGCCTGCCGTTCACAATATCCAGTTGTTCCGGGGTTGTCGCAGGATTCGTGACGCTCGAACATCCCGACGGGACCATTCCCTGCGAGGCGCACTGAACAGCCTGGTATTGGTCGAGCGATGAAAAGGTAAAAGTCCCGTTGAAACTTGAAGTCGAATAGTTGGCGTCTCGAAGCGCCCTCACGCGCGCCCCAAACTTCATAGTGTGGTTCCCATGTATGACGGAGGTGTAGTTCTGCACCTCGTAATGATCCTGATGATCAATAATCGTTCCCTGGCTGTTCCCGCCACCTCCGAACGCTCCACGTACGTTGATAGTCGGTTCCACACTGATTGCGTCTTGACTGTCCCGCTCCCGCAAATATTGAAATCGGGTTTCGTTCACGATTTTCGATCCATAAACCTGGGTATCACCGATTTGAAGGGTCTGTTCCGTGGAAACGTCGTTGTAACCTTGCGAAGGTAGGGTGAACTGACCGACTCCGTTGTTATTCTGGCTGTCCCGGAAATACTGATACCTAGCGGTCACGGTATTGTTCTTCGTGATGGCATAATCCAGCCGTGGACCGATGTTAGTCCGCGTGCGCGGATTCGGCACCGAGCTCTGGAATTGGACTTGATTCAAGTTCTCGTCCAGAGTAATCGCGTTGATCACGGCAAGATCATTAATGTTCCGGCGTTCCGCATTGAAAAAGAATGACGCAGCTTTCCCCAGCGGGCCGCCTACGTTGCCGCTGTATTGAGTGGTATCGTAGCTCGCTTCACTTCCCGCGAACGGATTGTGGCTATTGAACGCCGAGGAATTCCCCATCACGAAGAACTGCCCGTGATATTTGTCCGTGCCGGGCTTGGTGAAGATCTCGATACGGCCGTACCCCAGCTTGTCGTACTCCGAGGAAAACGGATTCTGATTGATGCGGATCTCTCGAATCGACGATTTCGGAGGAAGCTGGCCCGCCGTAAACCCGTCAATGTACATCTGCCCGCCATTTGGCCCAGCCGACGGCCCGGCGAGCGCTTGCAGATCCGACATCAGTTCATCGGGATCATCGGGCAGAGCCTCCAGTTCCTTTCCCGAAATTGTGATCGCCCCCGCATTGTTGTTGGGATTGACATCGACCGTAGGTGTGTTTTCGGAAACTTGCACTTTTTGCGTCTCGACCTCGATGATCATCGACACGTTGAGACGCATCCCTTGATCGGCAACGACGACGTTATTGTTCTCGTAGAGAGTGAATCCGGGCGCCGACACTGTCAGCGTATATTTCCCTGCAGCCAGGCTCTTGAACTCATACATACCCTGGCCATTGCTCAGGACCACAATTGGGGAACCCGTAGCGGGAGTCGCGATGACGCTGGCTCCGGAAATGGCCGCGCCCGACGGATCCGTTACCTGACCGCGTAGTGCTCCGCCGGAATCCGCTTGTTGGCCCAAACACGTGAGTCCGCACATCAACAACGGCAGTATGAATGCGAAACGCAGATAGTACTCGACCTTCATTTTCCTTCCGTTTCTAAAGAACATCGATTGCCGAAAACTTGCGAGATAGGGCTGATTATTGCGATGCATCGCCTCCGAGCGCGCCCCCACCCAGGTTCCATGGCGTTAGCATCATTGCCTGCGCGCTGGGCGAAGCTTGCAGGATCGGTTCCACCCCGCTGAGTAGCGTGATTGCCGTGTGCGGACTCGTGGCCGACCCCTCGGTTGCCAGGATGATTACAGCGTCTCCCTTTTGCAGATTCATCTCCGCCAAAGTGGTAGATGGCATCCGGCTCAACAAACGCTGAAGATCAGGCGGCCCGCCTGATCGGTTACTTCCGCCCGCTCCTCCAGACCACGTGCTACCTCCGGGCGACGGAGCTTGGTTATTTCCTCCTTCAGTCGGTTTCGCGCCCGCGGCTCCAGGAGTTCCGGCTGGCATCGTTCCCTTCAAGCGCGCGGCAAACATCTGTGCCATTTGTGCAGGAATTTTGTGCAGTTGCGAATCGGTCGACACTTTCACCTGCACGGTCTTCTTCGTCGATAAATCCTGAATGGTCAGAATCCCCGAATTTGCGTCAATCGATTTGACCGTCGCCGCAAATTGCGGAAAGACTCCGGCATAAATTTCTTCCGCGCTTATCTCGCTGCCATCCGCGTTCTTATTTCCTCGCGCGCGCAATTGGTCTCCTGCGTGTATGTCTGTCAGAGAACTAGGCTTGGCATCCTCCGGTTTCGCTGAATCGGGCGCGTACCGATGCACCACCGTCTCCTTGGAAGTGTGTATGAGGATTGTCTTCTTCCCAGCCAGTGTCGGAATCGAAAGCGTGACATTTCCTGAGGCTGCATCCACCGAATCCACCAGACCGCCCGTCCCGCGCTTCTGCCAGTCCTGCTTCATCTGGTCGCTCACGGCGGCGACCGCAGCTTGCGTTATAACGATCACCTCCAGCACCGAGATGGAATTACCGTCAGCTGAGCCAGATCCGCGAACCCGCACCATGTCGCCCACATGCAGGTCGGTCATCTGCAGCGCAGTCGCATTCTTCAAATCTTTGTCCCCAGGCGCCAAACGCAGAATCCTAGCCGAGGGCTGAATCGTCACCGACACATCCGGTCCGGACGCTTGCCCTAGAGTCAGCGCCGCGCCGTTGATGGTCTTGATTGTTCCAATGCGCTTTGCGATCGCTCCAGGAGTTTCGGTAGCTTGCCGCCACGCCACTCGGGAATGACCACTCACAACGCACGCAGTGACCACAACAACGGCGACAAATATTGCGGCTTTCTGGTTCATGATCTCACCTTTACTGTACCCCGGCGGAATGATTGCAACTCGATGATTTACAAAGTTTTACCCAACTGCATAGAGGGCTTTACAAAGCATCAGGAATTGTTCCTTTCCCGGCACGCACCCAGTCAGCTAATAGACGGCCCTTCCACCCGCCGTTACGATTTTTCTTAGCGACTTTTTCGAACCCGGGCTGTAAGGATGCGTGTATCCATTTTACGAGCGTGCTTGTGTTGGGCAATCTCGGCAATTCTGCCTTTGACATCCCTCGGGCAGGCACTGCCTGAGAAATCGGGCGGAGCCATTCTCCACGCTCAAGGCGGCGTATGGGTCAACGGCTACGAAGCTCATGATTCCTCTGCAGTTTTTGCTGGTGACATCGTCGAGACCAAGTCAGGAGCTACCGCCAACCTAAGCCTCGAAGGTTCCACCGTCATGATTGCGCCCGAGTCCGTCACCAAGTTTCAGGGCGACCTTATCGAACTCGATCATGGTGGAGTGTCCGTCACGACCTCCAGAGGATTCAAAGTACGGGTGAACTGTGTTCTTGTCGTACCCGTTCAAAACGAATGGACGGAATACTCCGTCACATCTGTAACTCCTACCCTGCAGGTAGCAGCTCACAAGCTGGATGTGAATGTGGAACACGATCGCGGTCGCAGCAAAGAAGCGGCACCGGCAACCGCACCGGATCAGACCACTGAACGCGCCTCAGTGCGTGAAGGTGAACAGAAGAGCTACAACGAAACCGATCTTTGCGGAGCGGCGCGGCCCGCATCGCCCGCGTCTGGAATCAGTCCGAAGTGGTACATCGCCGGAGCTGCCGGAGGGGGGCTACTCATCCTGCTCCTCATACACGGCGGCGGCTCGAAACCGCAGGTCAGCCCCTCAGCCCCTTAATCATTCTTCACAAAATCCGCTCGTGCGGATAACCCGCTGCGATCAGGGCACTCAGCAGCTCCGAAATATGTTCCGGACCGCGCGTTTCCATCGTGATGTCGATCGCCGTATCCCCCAGCGTCACTCCGTGGTAGGCACGGTCGTACGCCGTTTCCACGATGTTCGCTCTATGGTCGGCAAGAATTCCCGTGAGCCTGTGCAGTGCACCTGGATAGTCCGGCAGATGGACACGCAGCCGCACCAGCCGTCCGTCTTTCACCAAGCCGCGCTCAATGATGCGTGCCAGGAGCGTAACGTCGATATTCCCCCCGCACACCAGCACAGCTATGCGCTTTTCCCGCAATTGCAGCTTGCGATTCAGCACGGCCGCGATAGCGGCTGCGCCAGCCCCCTCGGCAAGTGTCTTCTCGCGCTCCAGCAGAAGCAGGATCGCGTTGGCGATCTCCTCTTCTTCCACGGTCACGATATCGTCAACGTATTTCTGAACCAGTGGAAGGGTTTTCTCTCCTGCCCGGCGCACCGCGATACCGTCAGCGATGGTTTTTGCCGATTCCAGCGTGACCGGCTTGCCCTTCTCGACCGCCACTTTCATTGATGGCAACCGCGCCGGCTGCACGCCGTAAACTTTCACCTTCGGATTTGTTTCCTTCACCGCGCAGGCGATGCCCCCGATTAGCCCGCCACCGCCAATCGGAGAAACCACGGCTTCAATGTCCGGATGCTGTGACAGAATTTCCAGTCCAAGCGTTCCTTGCCCGGCAATCACGGCATCGTCGTCAAAAGCGTGAATCAGCGTGAGGTGATCCTGCTCGCTGAGTTCGATCGCCTTGCCGTAGGCCTCGTCATAGTTGGCGCCGCACAGCACAACTTCCGCGCCATAGCCGCGAGTGGCAGATACCTTGGTCAATGGGGTTGGCAGCGGCATCACTATTCGCGCCCGGATCCCGTGCCGTCCCGCGTGGTAGGAAACTCCCTGCGCATGATTGCCCGCCGACGCCGCGATAACACCATGCTCGCGCTCTTGATTACTCAGCATCAGCAGCTTGTTCAATGCGCCACGCTCCTTGAAGGCGCCCGTACGTTGCTGATTGTCGAGCTTTAGAAAGATCGAGTTCTGCGTCACTCCGGAGAATGTCTCCGAATGCGTGCACGGGGAGACGCGGATGTCAGCACGAATCCTGTTAAGTGCGGAATGGATATCCGAGAGCTGGATCATTGCAGGGGACGGCGAAGCTAGAAGCGCCAGAAGGCTCCGCCGCCGACAAAAATATTGTGCTGGCGGGTGTTGCCGGTTGGAGCCAGCGGGAAATCAGGCTGGCCTGCCCAGAAGTCGCGAACATCCATGCGAATGCTCAGCTTCCTCCAGACCTTTACATCGAGTCCAAACCCGGCCTCAATCACAGCGCTCGTCGTACTTTTCCCCGGATTCGTTCCGCCGTAAATGAGTTGGTCATTCTGTGTGATACGCCCAAAGCCCGCTCCAAAACTAATCCAGGGCGAAACCGCCGTAGTTGGGAAAAGATTCACTCGCGCGGCTGGCGTCACAAACAGCTTCTTCAGATCTGAGGGCACTACAGAGTGGCCGTATTCGCCTGCGTTCAAATCTACGTCCCAGTTGTAAAGCAGCAGTCCTTCCGCCGATATGGCGTAGATCGGAGTTACCAAGAAACGGCGCGCATACTCGCCTTCAATGGTCAGACCCTTGCCGGTATGAATGATGGGATCGAAATAGGTCGCGTTCTGTATACCTTGATCGGCGATAAAGGTGCGCCCGAGGATTCCGCCGACTTCGTTCTTCTCGTCCTGTGCAAGCGCCGACACCGCAAGCAACGTCGCTACCACTACCATTGCAACGCAAAGCCGTTTGCCAGACATTTCACCTCCACAGAGGTACTTCTTCTGCCTAAATTGTTACGGCGGTAAGGACCTAGCCTAGCACGACCAAGCCGGTTTTGAACCCCAGGAGAACTAATCTTTGTGGTTCCAATCCTGTGGAAGAAAATCGAAGCCCTTCGCAATGATGATCAAATCTCCTGTAGAGACGTAGCTAGCTACGCCTCTGCCAAAGCCGTCACAAAATCATGCGTGAGAAATGCTGGTGCCAGCGAGACAAGGGTCCAAAGCGTCCGCGATCGCGAAAGTAACGCTGGGAGAAACCAACCCCACGCCGGCCCCACTTCCCGACCTCGAATAATTGTTAGAGTGATCCCACGCACTTACAGTAATGATTTCCATCACTGTGCCTCTCGCAAACCGAGGCAGATACTCGCCAAGGCGAAAGCGGTGTAAGAGTAAATCAGGGGACAAAGCTAAATCCCTGCGGGTCAAGATTTTACCCCTAACCCGTTGACCGCCGCGGATTATTTCTGAATTCTCCCCTAAGTTCATGATTTCAATAGACCCTAGGGGAGGGTGCCCCTCTCAAATGATAGAATTCAAAGATTGCATGCCAGTAGAGGACCTCACTGTTAGCCGTTCCCCTGAGTTGAGCAGCAAGAAATCTCCGGAGAATGCGCCAGCCCGCGCGGACTCGCGTCCGCAGAAGGTGGGATTCGTTAGTCTCGGATGCCCCAAGAACCTGGTCGACAGCGAAGTCATGATGGGCATGCTTGCGCGCGCCGGAGCCGAACTGACCCGCCGCGCCGAAGACGCCGACGTCATCGTGGTCAACACCTGCTCGTTCATAGATAGCGCGCAGCAGGAATCGGTGAACACGATCCTGGAAATGGCAGGCCACAAGACTGCTGGCAAGGCGAAGAAGTTGGTGGTCGCGGGATGCCTTGTCGAACGCTTCCGCGATCAAATCCGCAAAGACATACCTGAAGTTGACGCCGTCGTCGGGACTGGCGAACTGGTGAATATTCTCTCGGCAACTGGCATTGCCTCATCTGCTTCGAAGACTAATTCGCCGCTGGTGGTGCTGAACTCACGCGCGGAAGGAGATGCTCGCGCAGCACAGGGACGTTTTTCGCGTGAGTCATGGGATGGAGCGATTGGCGATCTGCCGAACTATCTGTATGACGAGGAAACACCGCGGATTCTCGCTACGCCGAGCCATATGGCGTACATCAAGATTGCGGAAGGTTGCGATCACCCTTGCACGTTCTGCATAATCCCTCAGCTGCGTGGACAGTTTCGTTCGCGGCGTTTCGAGTCTGTGATTGCGGAGGCCGAGAGGCTGGCGCAATCGGGCGTGCGCGAAATTACGCTCATTGGCCAGGACACAACCTGCTATGGCGAAGATCTTGGGCTCAAAGATGGCCTCGCGCTCTTGCTGGAGAAACTCGCGGGAATCGAAGATCTGCGGTGGGTTCGTTTTCTCTACGCGTATCCGAACAAGATCACGGGCAAATTGCTGGATACCATCGCAGCTCACGAGAAGATCTGCTCCTACATGGACGTTCCGCTGCAGCACGCCTCGGCTTCCGTGTTGAAACGCATGAAACGCGGTGGAGGCGCTGACGTTTTCCTCAAGTCGATCGAGAAAATGCGCCGCGTTATTCCCGATCTTACTCTGCGCACGTCATTCATTGTCGGCTTTCCCGGTGAGACCGAGAAGGAGTTTGAAGAACTCTGCGATTTCGTGGGCGAAGCTACGTTCGACTGGATGGGCGCATTTTCCTACTCAGACCAGGAAGGCGCTCGCGCCTTCGACCTCGAAAGAAAACTATCACCCCGCGAGATCGAACGGCGCCGCAAGCATCTGATGTCGATTCAGCGCCAGATCAGCAAGAAAAAAAAGAAAGCTCTTGTAGGGCGCGAGTTCGACTTTCTGCTGGAAGGCGAGTCCGAAGAAACGGAACTACTGATGGAAGGGCGCACTCCGATGCATGCGCCGGAAATCGATGGCAAGGTTTTTGTCAACGAGTTCCCCGAAGATATGGATCCGCAACCCGGACAGTTCTATCGCTGCGAGATCACCGAGGCTCACGATTACGATCTGGTCGCAAGAATCGCCTGACGGCCGACAGAAGTTTTCAATCTGCAATCTGTAAGCTTCCTTCTAGAATGAAACCGCAATGGCTCGCAAGCGCACCGTCAAAGTTCGCTGCCCGATCTGCAAGAAGCCGGTGAGAAGCACTGCCACTGAGTTCCCTTTCTGTAGTGAACGCTGCCGCACCATCGATCTGGGAAAGTGGGCGAGCGGTGGTTACGTCATCTCTTCGCCAGTCACCGACTCCGAGGAGTTGATTCAAGAAGGTAATCTCGAAGATCAGGACCGAAAGCGATAAATGGACGACGCTGCGGCAGCGCCCCGCTGGGCAACTCTTACCGCCACATTCTTTGGGATCGGGTATCTGCGGCCTGGACCTGGGACCTGGGCTTCGGCGGCAACCATGCTCTTGTGGGCTGCGGTTGCTTCGCTGACTCCAGAACCGATACGCGTACCTCTGCTTTTTGCACTCGCAGCGGGCGTTACTCTTATCGGGATCCCCGCTGCCACGCGCGCTGCCCGGGCTGAGGCGAAGAAAGATCCCAGCTTCGTCGTGATCGACGAAGTTGCGGGCCAACTCATCTCACTCATGGCAGTTCCTCTGAAATGGAAATCTTTTCTTGCAGGTCTTATACTTTTTAGAGTCTTTGACATTCTCAAGCCGCCTCCCGTCCGGCAACTGGAGAGATTTCCAGACGGAATGGGGATCGTGCTCGACGATGTCGCAGCTGGAATTTATGCGCTCGCAGTAATGCAACTTCTCCTCCACCTGGGTCTACTAAGATAGGGATGAACGGAAAGCACCGGGAACCGAGCACAACAGCTCCTGCGTCTCGGTACTTAATACTCGGTACTCGGTATTCGATTCATGGGATTTTCTGACCGCATCCTCGGTAGGAAGAACGCCAACGGCACTCCACATATTGATTCTGTTGCGCCCACCGCGGCACTGGCGGGCGGCGAGGTGCGCATCGCGGGCTCAGGCCTGAGGCCGCCACAACTGGCGCGTCCGAAGGTGAGGTTCGGGGACTTCGAGGGAGCCGTCATTGTGAGCTCCGACGGCTTCGTCGTGACGCGAGTCCCTGAAGGAGCTACCACTGGCCCGGTTGTGGTTGCGACCAACGGCCACGTCAGCAATTCGCAAAATGTCCGCGTCGCAGTGCCGATCGCCGAGAATCTGCATCCGGTGACCAGTCCCGCACTCGATAACGAAGGCAACATCTACGTGACGTTCTCGGGAACACGCGGTCAGAAAGTTCCAGTCTCGATCTACAAGATCGACACCAACTACGACGTAAAGCCTTTCGTCTCCGAGATGATGAACCCCACTTCCATTGCCTTCGACCGGCAGGGGCAGATGTACGTATCCTCGCGTTTCGATGGAGCGGTATATCGGGTGGCGCAGAACGGAACGATGAGCAATTACGCCGAGGGAATGGGCGTCGCTACCGGCATTGCGTTCGACCGCGACGAAAGCCTCTATGTCGGCGACCGCAACGGCACAATCTTCAAGATTGCGCGGGATCAGCAAGTCTTTGTGTTCGCGACCCTTGAACTCAGCGTCTCGGCCTATCACCTGGCGTTCGGTCCGCAAGGCGATCTTTTCGTAACCGGCCCCAATGACCGCATCTTCAAGATCGATCCAAATGGCACTGTCAGCACTTTCTACAAAGGTTTGGGACGGCCGCAAGGATTGGCCTTTGATGTCGAGGGAAATCTTTACGTTGCCGCCTCGCTTGGAGGCACGCGCGGTATCGTCAGGATAACTCCAGACGGAAACGCGAAACTCGAGGTGTCCGGCCACGGATTAGTCGGATTGGCTTTTGCTCCCGGTCGCAGCGTCATTCTCGCAACGTCCAGCGCGGTCCATCATCTTTCGTGGGACATTCAAGGGTTGCGGCTGGTGCCGGAATAGTGGTTGGAAACAAGCATCAACCACGAAGGTACACGAAGGAAAACTCTCACAATAGCTTCCATTGGTCTCAAAATTCATCGACATCCAATTTTTCATTTAAACTCGTTAGCACGTGAACGCCGAAATTATTGCGGTGGGATCGGAGATGCTCACTCCCCATCGCGTCGATACCAACTCGCTTTATTTGACCGAGCAACTCAATCTGCTCGGCGTCGACGTAATCTTCAAGAGCATTGTCGGAGATAATCTTCGTCACCTGGTCGCGGCCGCTCAGCACGGACTCTTTCGTTCGGACATCCTGATATTCAGCGGTGGGCTCGGTCCCACGGAAGACGACCTGACGCGTGAGGCGGTCGCCGAAGCGCTCGGTGTCACCCTTCATCGCGACGATGAACTCCTCGCGAAACTGGAAAAGCGCTTCGCAGACCGCGGCTGGAAAATGACAGCGAACAATGCGAAGCAGGCGGACGTGATCACAGGCGCCACTGTGCTCCCAAATCCCAACGGCACCGCTTCCGGTCAATGGCTCTCCGGGCAATTTGAGGGACGGGAACGGGTCGTCATCCTGCTCCCGGGACCGCCGCATGAGATGAAGGCGTTATTCGAGAGCGAAGTTCGCGAGCGGCTTCGCGCCAAGGTTCCGCCTGCACATCTCTTCACACGTACATTGAAGGTCGCTATGCTGGGAGAATCCGCAGTCGACGCACGCGTGGCGCCAATTTACAAGCGATATCCCGATGTCGACACGACAATCCTCGCCGGAGCGGGAGAGATCGAGCTTCATTTCAAGACCCGCGCCTCCACTCCGGAAGCCGCTCAGGAGAAGGCCGACGAGGTAGCGGACCTGGTTGAAGACGAGTTAGACGATGCGGTCTACTCGCGGGACGGGCAGTCGCTGGAGCAGATCGTCGGGTACTGGCTGCAGATGCGCAACGCCACGCTGGCAGTCGCCGAATCCTGCACCGGGGGCCTGCTTGCGGAAAGGATCACCTCGATTTCAGGCAGTTCGCGATATTTTGTTGGAGGTGCCGTCGTCTACTCCAATAACCTGAAAACAGAATTAGCTGGAGTGCCTGCGGATATGATTGAGCGCCACGGCGCGGTGAGCCGCGAGGTTGCGGCAGCTCTGGCGGAAGGAATCCGCTACCGTTGCGAATCCACGCTCGGAGTAGGCATCACGGGCGTCGCCGGCCCGGCGGGGGGCTCCCCGGAAAAACCGGTCGGGCTCGTGTTTCACGCGCTGGCTGGTGACTCGGGAACCGAGGTTGTCCAGCGTAATTTTCCCGGCGACCGCAAACGGATCCGCCGCTTCGCTTCAACCATGGCGCTGGATATGGTTAGAAGGAAGTTGATGTAAAACCGCTACTAGCTTCTAGCCACTAGCTCCTAGCAACACCTCGCGAGGATTTAGCTAGAAGCTAGTCGCTAGGAGCCAGCGGCTCTTTATGCGGCTTTTTATTGCTCTCGACATCGACGATTGCATTCGTGAGAAGATCAGCCGGTTTGTCGAGGGCGTACGCAACTTCTCGCCGGACGCTCGCTGGGTAAAAGAAGAGTCGCTTCACATCACGCTGAAGTTCATTGGAGAGCAGGCTGACGAGAAGGTTGAAGCAATCCAACATTCCCTCGCCGGAATTTCAGCGGGAACTCTTGAGATTCATTTTCGCGGCTATGGATTCTTCCCTAATCCCAAGTCCGCACGGGTCTTCTGGGTTGGTATGAAAGCAGGCATCGAGCTTGGTGCGTTGGCAACGGCGATCGACGACAAAATGCCGGCGCTCGGTATTTCGAAGGAAGAGCGCGCCTTCAGCCCGCATCTCACGCTGGCACGCATCTCCGGCGGCTCCGGTTCGCCACGCTGGCGTAAGGGAGACGGCCCGAACCGAACTTTCCAGCACTTGCAGGAAAAGCTCTCGGCTCTGCCCGAACCGGAGTTTGGTAGCATGACAGCTCGCGAGTTCTTTTTGTACCAGAGCCAACTCTCACCGAAAGGATCGAAATACACCAAGCTGGCGAGATTCCGATTGGGGTAGCATTGCCATCGGCTTTTTCCATCGCCGGCAGCCTGCCAGCGAAGTCCGGCAAAGCACAATGCCGAAATCAGCACTCATTCTCGCAGCGGCTTACGTCCTAGGCTCTATCCCGTTCGGTTACCTTCTGGTTCTGCTCTTTCGCGGTGAAGACGTCCGTAAGAGCGGCAGCGGCAACATCGGTGCGACAAACGTATCCCGCAAGTCTCCAGTTCTGGGAGGTTTGACACTTCTTCTGGATGCGGCCAAAGGATTCGTCGCCGTTCAGCTTGCGGCGTCGTTCTCGACCTCGACTGTCGCTAATCATCGCGATGATCAAGTGATGGCAGCTGCCGCCCTGTTTGCCATCGCGGGACACATGTTCCCGGTCTGGCTCAAGTTTCGGGGAGGCAAAGGCGTAGCCACAGCGCTGGGTGCGTTCGCCCGTTTCGCCCCGCTGGCAGTGGCCGTTGCCGCTATCATCTTTGTCGTGGTGGTCCTGGTTTCGCGTTGGATTTCGCTAGGATCAATTGTCACGGCTGGCTTTTTCCCCGGCACGGTGTGGACGTTGAAACGCTCGAATGATCCTGCAGTCCTCGCACTGATTGGCGTATCGGCCCTACTGATCATCGGTCGCCACTACCAGAACGTTCTTCGCCTACTTTCAGGGCAAGAACCGAAGTTTTCCCTGGGTCGAAAATGAGTGAGATTGCGATCATTGGCGGCGGCGCATGGGGCACCGGCCTTGCCAGCGTGCTTGGGCGCAAAGGAATGCATCGTGTGCGCCTTTGGGTCCTTGAGCCGGATGTGTGCGAGTCGATCACGCGCGATCATGTAAACGAGCGCTTCCTGCCCGGACGTCGCCTTCCAGATTCCGTGTCTGCCAGCAACGACCTAGCTGGTGTTCTCAAGGGAGCACAGATTGTGGTGAGTGTGATGCCTTCGCAGCATTGCCGCGGACTGTTTGAGCAGATGCGGCCCCTGCTCGCGCCACAGATCCCGGTCGTCAGCGCCACGAAGGGCTTGGAAGAAGGTTCTTTGTTGCGGATGACGCAGGTGATTCGCGATGTCCTCAAGCGGCAAGATACCGCTCCCATCGCCGCTCTCAGCGGCCCATCATTTGCGCAAGAGGTTGCCCGCGGTGATCCGACCGCGATTACAGTCGCCTCCGAGAATCCTGAACTGCTACGCGTGATCCAGCAGGAATTCAGCGATGCCGCCTTCCGCGTTTACACAAACAACGATGTGGTCGGCGTGGAACTCGGCGGAGCACTGAAGAACATCATCGCCATCGCGGCCGGTATTTCCGACGGCCTTGGCTTTGGGCACAACTCCGTGGCAGCACTTATTACGCGAGGTCTCGCAGAGATGACCCGACTGGTGGTGGCTTGCGGCGGCCGAGCAGAAACGATGGCCGGGTTGGCTGGACTTGGCGATCTGGTGCTGACCTGCACCGGTGGTCTGTCGCGCAATCGCAGTGTCGGCGTAGAACTCGGGCGCGGGAAAAAATTGCCTGAGATCATTGCCGGAATGCACGGTATGGTTGCCGAGGGCGTGTTCACCACAACCGCTGCTGTCGGACTTGCGCATGCCCGGGGAGTGGAAATGCCTATCACCGAGCAAATGCATGCAATCCTGCATGAAGGAAAGTCCCCGAAGGAAGCTCTTCAGGAACTGATGACGCGCACTGGAAAGAGCGAAACGGCCTAGCTGCTCACGAGGAACGATTTTCGGGCGCAGCCAATAAGTATTACCGCAGAGTTCGCAGAGCAAACATCGCGGAGATCGCAGAGAAACTTCTTACAATCCTCGTGCTACGCTTTACAGTTTCAAACGTTGCGGAGGCCTCATGCATCTCAAGAGCGGTGCCATCGTCTTATTCTTCGCTTTTTTCTTACCTGGTGTACACGGGCAAACCAAAACCGTTGCCGAGCGTCTTGGCTATGCGCGTGATTCGAAATTGCTGATCGTCCATGCCGACGACCTTGCGGTCGCGCACTCGCAAGATGCCGCGAGTTTTGACGCACTAGATAAGCATGCCGCCACGTCCGCCAGCATCATGGTTCCCTGCCCGTGGCTTACTGAAGTTGCGGCTTATGCCAAGGCCCATCCTGACGCCGATCTGGGTCTGCATCTCACACTGACTGCCGAGTGGAAAACGTATCGCTGGGCTCCGATCGAATCCAAAGACAAAGTGCCCAGCTTGCTCGATCCTGATGGGTTTCTATGGCCCGAAGTCGCTCCGGCACTCCAGCACATCAAAGCCGAGGATGCCGAGCGCGAATTGCGGGCGCAGGTGGAGCACGCTATGGCAGTGGGAATCCATCCCACGCATCTCGACAGCCACATGGGGGTCCTGTTCGCGCGGCCAGATCTGACGGCGGTTTACATTAAAGTCGCGCACGACTACAAGCTGCCGTTCCTGGCAATGTTGACACCCAACATGGCGCCCGCAACCAAGGCGCTTCTTTCGGAAAGAGATGTCCTGCTGGATTCCGTGGTAATCGCCAATCCCAGCGTGCAGGCGGCGAATTGGAAGAGTTTTTATCTCGACGCGATCAAGAACCTGAAGCCGGGACTGACCGAGATGATCGTTCACCTGGCTCACGATGACGCTGAATCACAGGCTGTGATGGTGGATCATCCGGACTATGGAGCGGCCTGGCGGCAGCGCGACTACGAAGTCGTGACCAGCCCGGAATTTAAGAAGGCAATTGAGGATAACCATATCGTGTTGGTGCACTGGAGTGAACTAAAGAAGCTGGTGAATTAGTTCGTCAGCACTCAGGGTTTCAAGATTCAAGAAATGCCGGTTTGGGTTCAGCCGCAGTACCGTTATATCCAGTACTTTGGTAACTCCCAAATAGGGCGTTCGTGGCTGAATCCTGCCTATTCCCCGATAGAATTCTATAGATACCCTTGAATTCCGCCGCCACTTTGCCTTCGGCGTCTGAGACGAGTGAGGGGAGAGACTTGTCCGCGACTGCTTCCAACCACGCACGCATACCGATCTTGTACCTCATTCTCGGTGTGCTCCTGGCGATCAGCACCATTCCGATGTATTTTTATTCGGCGCAGGTGGAAAGCAGCAACGGCGAGCACCTGAAACGAAATGAGATGTTGCTGCAAAATACGATCACCCGGTCGGTAGCGGACGATCTGTCGCAGCACGAACGCTCGTTGCGGGTGATGCTGACCAATCTAGCGTCCTCGGTGCAGGTGGCTTCCGGAGGCGACATCGGGGAAAAAAACATTGAAGCGCCTGAACTGCGCGCCTTGCTTGAGAATTTCGTCTCGTCGTCGGGAGACGAGATTGCTTATGCCAGCCTTTTGAACTCCGAAGCCAAGGGAATCTTTTCCGGAAACATTACTCCCGATGCCTTTCTGCAACGTGAACTTGAGCGTGCTTACGCCGCGGCGCGCGACGGACGAGTTTACAACGGACAGGCCCTTGTGGTCGGCGAGGGCAAGAATACGCGGACGGTTTTCCTGGTCGCTGTACCGGTGCAATATGGGCCACGCTTTCTGGGGATGATTGCGTCGGTCGTGGATCTGCAATTCCTGATTCGACGGCTGCGAGAAGTTAGTGGTGGCGGCCTGACACCTTACGTTGTCGACTCGCAAGGACGCCTCGTTGCCGCCGCGACTTCTGAGTTTGCTACCGGCCAGGACATGAAGAACCTGGACATAGTCCGAGCGTTTGTCGATGCCGGCAACAAAGCGCTCCTGGCCGAGACTCGCGAGTTCAATATCAATAGCGGCAAGCAGCGGGTCGAGATGCTCGGTACTTACAGCCCCGTAGCATCCCTCGATTGGGCGGTGATCGTGCAAAAACCGCAGCGCGAAGCCTATCGGGATATGTATGAAATGCAGCGCAATGCCCGGCTTTTGGCGCTGGCCGCTGTCCTGGCGAGCGTTCTCGTCAGCATATTCGCCGCGCGGCGTATTACGAATCCATTGCATGTGCTCACCGAGTCGAGCCGAGCTTTGGCCCGGGGAGATTTCTCGCAGCGCGTACACCTGTGGAGTCGCACCGAAATCGGAGAACTGGCCCAGACCTTTAACACAATGTCTGAAGAACTCGAACGCTTCGTCGAAGACCTCAAGCGCGCTGCCGATGAGAACCGCGCACTATTTATGGGATCGATCCAGATGTTGGCCGGAGCGGTCGATGAAAAGGATCCCTACACTCGCGGCCACTCCGACCGCGTCACGCGCTACTCCCTGATGATTGCCAAGGAGATGAATCTGCCGATGGCGTTTATGGAAATTCTGCAGGTCTCAGCTCAACTGCACGATGTCGGGAAGATCGGTATCGAAGACCACATTCTGAAGAAGCCCGGGGCGCTCACCGAAGAAGAGTTCGAAGTGATGAAGACGCACACCACCAAGGGAGCGAATATTCTGCGCCCGGTCACACAGCTGGCGGAAATGTTGCCTGGCATCGAATTGCACCACGAAGCGCTCGACGGACGTGGGTATCCGTACGGATTGAAGGGTGACCAGATTCCACTGCTCGCGCGAGTGATTGCAGTCGCCGACACCTTTGACGCGCTCACCACGAACCGCCCGTATCAGCAAGCGCACACGCCCGATCAGGCGCTGGGGATTATCAAGAATCTGGCCGGAAAGCGGCTCGATCCGGCTGCAGTTGCGGCCTTACTTGCGGTGTACGAACGGGGAGAGATCAAGATTCAGCGGTTCACGATCAAACGCCCCATTCTGCCGCCACAGCCGCAAGCGACCGCTACCGCTGTTGCGGCCGCGGCGACTCCCTCTGAGCCCGCGACTCTGGAGCGAACCAGAGTCTAGAGTCGACACCCGCAACATTTCCCGGCGCAGGGAGAGTCTTTACGCTGGCGATCCTCAACCTTCACCATTTCTGGCGGCGTTATAATTACGCCGCACATGACCTTAGCCTCCGGCACGATGCTTGGTCAGTACGAGATCCTGGGTCCGCTGGGCGCCGGCGGCATGGGCGAGGTCTATCGGGCACGCGATACGAGCCTGAATCGCGATGTCGCAATCAAGGTCCTGCCCCACCTCGTATCAGCCGACTCTGACCGCTTGCATCGTTTCGAAGTTGAAGCGAAAGCCGCTGCCGCGCTGAATCATCCCAACATTCTTTCGGTGTATCAGTTTGGAACCCACGAGGGCTCTCCGTACCTGGTATCGGAACTACTGGAAGGAAAGACTCTGGGTGAGGGCCTGCGGCGTGGCCCATTGCCCTTTCGACAAGCTATCCAGTATGGCGCGCAGATCGCGCGCGGATTGGCGGCAGCCCACGAAAAAGGGATCGTTCACAGAGATCTGAAACCCGACAACATTTTTCTCACCAAAGACGGACGCATCAAGATCCTCGACTTCGGGCTGGCTAAGGTTATCCCCACTAAGTCTCCGACCGCATTGGCAACCACCATTACGCGGATTGGCGTTGCGATGGGGACAGTTGGCTACATGTCTCCGGAGCAAGTGCGCGGGCTCGGGACGGATCATCGCACCGACATCTTTGCACTCGGGGCGATTCTCTGCGAGATGGTCATGGGACAGCGGACGTTTCAGCGCGCAACAGAGGCCGATACGGTTAGTGCCATTCTCAATGAAGAACCGCCGCCCATAGCGCAACTCTCGCCTGATACCCCTCCTGCGCTGGAGCGTGTGATCCGCCGTTGCCTCGAGAAGAACCCGGAGCAGCGGTTCCACTCCGCCTCAGATCTTGCCTTTGCGCTGGAAGCGGTGTCGGATCCCGCATGGATAGGAAGCGGGGAGCACTCAATTCCAGCGGAACCACAGCGCAGGCGCGGATTAACTTTGGCGGCGGCAGCCATCATTCTGGTTCTGGTAGGAGCGCTGTTGACTTATTTCTTGCTGCAGCCGGCACAGGTTCCGACAGTCGCCAATTATGAGCAGCTCACACATGATGGGCAGCCAAAAGCATTAGTTGGGACCGATGGCGCACGGCTGTACCTGGCAATCGGTTCGGGTAGTTCTTCCAATTTCTCGCTGCACGACATCGCAGAGCTGTCGACGTCGGGAGGGCAGCTTCGAAAAATCGATGTGACCACTTCCACCAATATGGTCCCGCTGGGACTTTCGCCGGATGGCTCTCAGCTTCTGGTTATTGAAGGCCAAGGAGCACCCCCGAAGGGTCCGTTGACCAGTGTTCCGATATTAGGTGGGACGCCGCGTCGGATTGGAGATTTCGTCGCTGAAACGGCGTCGCTGTCACCCGATGGCAGGTTGCTCGCATATACCAACCTGGGCGATATGTTTCTTGCCCGGCCTGACGGTTCCGAGTCGCGCAAGTTAGTCGGCGTAAATGGAGACATCCGGAACGTGACGTGGTCTCCGGATAGCTCGCGGCTGCAATTCGACTCCTCGGAAACGGCCGGGACGGTGGGGCTACAAGTTGAACGCGAAGTTTCGGCAGACGGGACAGGCCTGCATCCGTTGCTCGAAGGTTGGCACAATCCACCTGACGAGTGCTGCGGTAAGTGGACGGCAGATGGGAAATACTTCGTGTTCCAGTCGCAGGGGCAGATTTGGACACTCCCGAGGGGCAACGGAATTTTCGGCTCGAAACCGAAACCCATTGCCTTAACCTCAAGCCCGATGACGTTGTCGTCGCCCTTGCCCAGCAAAGATGGCAAGAAACTGTTCGTCATCGGCCGAACCTACCGTGGTGAACTCCGGCGCTACGATTCAGCTATCCATCAGTTCGTTCCGTTTCTCGGCGGCATCTCGGCGGAGTACATTGCGTTTTCCAGAGATGGCAACTGGGTGGCGTACACAACCTATCCTGAGGGAGTCCTGTGGCGGAGCCGGATCGACGGATCGGAGCGCGTGCAACTGACGTCTCCTCCCATTTCGCCCTTACTGCCACGCTGGTCGCCTGACGGTAACACAATCCTGTTCTTTCAATTTGCGCAGGGCGCCGACAAACCAGCCCGCATTTACGAGGTATCTCCAGAAGGCGGCAGTCCGCGTCTTTTGCTGCCTGACGATCACAGCCAGCAACTTGATCCGAACTGGTCTCCGGATGGCACTAAGATCATCTTTTCCGGCCAGTCAAACGACCCTTCTTCGGCGATCCGCGTTCTCGATGTTGCCAGCCACCAACTTTCGAGTCTTCCGGGTTCCAACGGTCTTTACTCGCCCCGCTGGTCACCAGATGGACGCTATGTGTCGGCCTTCTCAGGGGATTCGAAAGTGCTTCTGCTTTTTGATTTTCAGACACAAAAATGGACAGAGCTTTCGCGGGGTTCGCTAGGCTGGCTCAACTGGTCTCACGATGGGCAGTTCGTTTACGTCCTGGACTTCCGCCAGAGAAGCGCGGTGCTGCGAATTCGGATTCGCGATCGGAAGAATGAAGATGTAGCTGATCTTAAAGATTTCCCTGCGACCGGCCGTTATGGCACCGCCTTAGCGCTCACTCCTGATGATCAACCTTTGTTGTTACGTGATGAAGGATCCCAGGACGTGTACTCGGTTGACTGGCAGGCGCGCTAAGAAGCGGATGCCCGCTCACAACGCGGCCACGCGTCTTTGCGCCAACAAGTAATACAACGCTACGAACACCAGCAAGATTCCATTGACACTGAGAACCAGAGGAGCGGTGTAGACCGGGACCAACCCGCCGGAAACCAGATTCCCGATCGGCATGCCACCTCGGAATGCAAAGTTATAAACACTCATCACCCGCCCACGCATTTCGTTGGTTACGATCAATTGCACTAGCGATGTGACGGTGGCAAACACTGCCATCATGGAAGCGCCAACCACGAGCAGCATCGCATAGCTCAGTGGCAAAGACTTCGACACCGAGAATCCAGCAATTGCGGCTCCCAGAACGATCAGCATTGATAACGCGAAGCGGCCCTTCTTCGAAATGTTTCCCAGTCCTGCTACAGCCAACGATCCACAGATTGACCCCACTCCCATCAAGGAAAGGAGAGTTCCGAATGTCTCTGGGCCGCGATGGAAGATGTCCTTCACAAAGACGGGAATGTACGTTCGCATCGGCATGCTAAGGAAGGTCATTGCGAACGCGAGCACAATGATCGCCACCATTGACCCGTGATGCCAGATGAACTTGAAGCCCTCCTTTAAGCTTTCAAACATCGATTCTTTGGCTGGCTCGGGAATGAATTGCGCGGAAATGATGGAAAGCGAAATGATCGGCGCCAGAAACGATAAGGCGTTCAGACCGAAGCACCATTTTTCTCCGAACCGCGCAAGGGTGAGCCCACCTAGCGCCGGGCCGATGGTGACGGCCAAATTGAACTGGATTGAATTCAGTGCAATGGCATTCGGCATATCCTCGCGATCCACAAGGGTTGGAATCAACGACAAATACGCCGGGCCGCCAAACGCCTGTGCCAGCCCTGACACAAATGAAAGGCAAAGAATTGGCCAGACATGGGTCAGGCCGAAAATAACCAGGACGGTCAGCGTAGCCGCGCTAGCCATCTGTATGTATTGCGATGTGAGCAGGATTTTTCGACGCTCCAGACGATCCGCTACCACTCCGCCGATAATCGAGAACAAGAAAATCGGTGCTCCGCCCAGCACCTGATCCAGCGCCAATAATCCGGACGAATGACTCAGTCGGTAGATGAGCCAGCTTTGCGCCACGATTTGCATCCAGGTGCCGACACTCGAAGCGCAAGCGCCGATCCACATGAGGCGGAAATCGCGGTATTGGAAGGCTTTGAAGACCCGGCGAAACGTTGATGTCTGGATTTGATCGGGCGCTGCCACGGTTCAGTTATATCTTCGCACGAGTCCGGATAAGACTCAGATGCCCCTTAATTCACTTCGGTGCGTTTTCTTTCAGAGTGCACGATCGGGCGGGTAGCCACAAACGCGCTATTTCTCAATATCGAAGTTGAGCGCTACGACCAAATGCTCATCATCGAAAGTCATGTTGGGGATAACGGCTACGTCCAATCCTTTTTTCTGAAACAGGGCTCTCAAGTTTGCGACGCAATTTCCAACTTCTTCCCCGTCCGCAACATCGCCGTCATTCAAGATGCACGCCTGCCGCAAGTCGGAGTCCTGCGCCTCTCGCGAGAGACCTGCGAATGCGACACCTCTGACGCGGTATCGATTGCCGGGTTCGATGGCGATCTCCAGGGCTACGACTTGCTCCTTCGAATTCCCGAAGACTCTCGCTGCCCGGACCTCCGGAGTGACTTTGGATTTCAAGTAACCGCGATGACGAAGAAAAGCCGTCACTGACGATGAGGCTTCTTGCATCACCGCTTTCTGCTCCATGCGATGGCCCACAAGAAATTCGGTGTACTCTGACAGTTGCCTTTCAGTGCCTCCCGGTTCTCCGGTGAAGTGGACTTCCCTTACCAATACCGTCGGACTCTTGTCCGAACTTTGTCCGATGCAAATACAGGCTATGAAAATCCACGCATAGATGGCGACGAAGGGCGGTCTTCGCATGGCGGAGCAATTCTACAACGGGTAGTAATTGCAGAAGATAACGGGAATGAGTCTGGACCGCCCTATTCGCTGTTACCGCGCGCAATCGTGCATCCGGAACAAGGACCGTTCTTCACGTAGCGGTAAAACCGCGGTTCCCCGCGACCTCGCCAGTAGCGGCTGGTATAGTCGTCGACCTGGGGCCCGGTGCTTAAGAAACTAAAGAAGGCGTGTTTTGTAGGACGTGTCACGATGCCGACGTGTCCGTGCCACACCACAAGATCTGCAGGTTGGGGACGCGGCACGCGCTGAAATCCTTCTACACCGGCATAGAGATCTTCTGAGTCGGCGTATTTGTAGGGGAATCCTGCTCGTTGATAGATGGCGTGCACCAGGTGAGAGCAATCGTTTCCGTCGCGGCGTGCTGCCTTGGAGTGCAGTGCGACATCAATCACCGATGACCGGTCTTCCTTCGTCAGCGTTTTTTTGACTGGGCGTTTCGGCCGGATGGGTGCGGGTTTCGCGGACGTCGCTGGCGGCTCAGTAGCAGGAGCCTGCGCCGACGCGAGTGACAGCAATGCGAGACAAACCATCACGGCACTCGCGGATTTGATCGCTGCGTGCATTCCTTATTTTGATGCTATTTTTCGTGGGGTCGGAGGTTACCTTTGTGAAAGTCCCTTCCGACGATCCCGCACGCAAACCGGCCAATACTACAGGATTTCCTGATGAATTGGGGGATACTCGGGGCTTCCGTGAAGTAAAAACCCCGTCCCCCTTGCAGGTTCGCGAGGCCAGGACGGGGTTACCCGAAGAAGGACCGGGATTTCAGGCTGTTGCCGGATGCGTCGTCATCCAGTTTTTTGCTGGAACGCTTCTCGGTAGAATTTCCAGATAAATCACGGCATAGTGAAATGCCACGGCGGCCGCAGTGACGGTTGCAAGTGTGAGAGCGAATTCCGTCCACTTCGGAACGTAGTAGAAGCCGGAACTCGCCTGGAACGCTGTGATCGAAACGTTCAGCCGATTCGCCATGAATCCCATGACTACCAGCGCGCAGGTTCCGTACAAGGCATTCAGATTGTTGCGTACTCTACCCTGGCTGAGTAGCACAATCGGGGCGATGACGAATAGGGATATCTCGAGCCAGAACAAGACGCTCTCCTCACGCCACCGGAACAGGTATGCGGCTCCGCCGTGTGTCACCAGATCAATGCCTCGCAGCAGCGCGTACACGTATAGCATGGGAGCGATGATCTGACTCATCTCCGAGAGAATTCGGGGATCAACGCGCGCATGCAGCGAACGGTTGCAGAGGTAAACCACCATGATGGTGGCGGATAATCCAGCGGGGACCGCCGAGAGATAGAACAGCGTCGGGAGATATGAGCTATACCAGAGCGGATCAACTTTGCCTTTCGCCAGCAGGTAGAGCCCACCCAGGAACGATTGATGCAGCGAAGAGAGGATTGCCCCAACTAGGACCAGTGCGATCAGGATGTGGTGGTGCCATTTCAAGTACAGCTCTCGCAGTCGCACCCAAGGAATCTTCTCGACTAGCGATGGAGAAACTTCCAGCGAGAGCACCGTGGTGTAGAGCATCACGCACCAGGAGACTTCGAAGAGCACCGAACGGCGGTTCCACATCACGATCGGATGCCAGATTCTCCATGGCAGGCCAAGCTCGTACATCATGCCGCTGACGACTGTGAGGTATCCGAGGAACGAGAGGAGTACTGAAGCGCGGACCACCGGGCGATAGCGCTCGAAGCCCAGCAGATATACCGCCGCTGCGATCGCAAAACCTCCGGCAGAGATGCCCACGCCGCAAAGTGTGCCTAGCCCGACCCACAAGCCCCAAGGCTGAGAATCCGCGAGATTGGTGGATCGTTGAAAACCAAGCGCGAAGCGCGCGTAGGCAGCATATGCCCCTGCGATGAATATGACGGCTACAACCGTACGCCAGAAAGTAAGTTTAGGAAGGCGGAATTTAGGCATGATGTGGGTCCTTTCCCTTGCCCGACCGAGCAGATGCTTCTTCTGCCTCAGCTAGGGCGACGAGTTTTCTGCGGTTCGTGATCCAGTAGAGGCCGGCGAGCAATCCGCCGCCCACCATGACCACCGTTGGGATATCGCCTAACGCGTTCGCTGTCAGAACCGGCATGGGCTGCGTCCGCACGTTGCCGAATCCCAACTTTTCGAATGGCACGTCGGAGATGAAGAAAACTGACGTTCCACCCACTTCATCGCTGCCATAGATGTGCTTCACATACTTACAGTCGGAGAGGATACGGCGTTGCGCCTCTTCGAGAAGTTCATCACGCCAACCGACAATGGAAGCCTGCACCGGACAAGCTTCCACGCAAGCCGGCTGTTCTCCTTTCGCCTGCCGCGCATAGCACATATCGCACCTCGTGACGAAAGGCGCGAGTTTCGCCCACTGATAACGCGGCACGTTGAACGGGCACGCGACCAGGCAATAGCGGCAGCCGATACACTTCGACGAATCGTAGGTGACCGGGCCGAGATCGGTTTTCTTGAGGGCTCCCACCAGGCATGCAGAGGCGCACGCCGGATCCTGGCAGTTCATGCACATGCGCCGGACGAAGCGGTCGCCATGCTCTTCCACGATCGTGTACGCGGTCGGGGAAAGTTTTGCCTCCGAGTCCTGCGGGAAGCCGTGAAGTTGTTTGCAGGCCGCCTCGCAACTCTTGCAGCCGATGCATTTGGTGATATCGATCAGGATTGCTTTGCTCTTGGCCATTCCATTTCTCCTTCGTCCTGCGCCCCTCAATTAAGGAAGAAGTCGGTGAAGATGCGCTGGCGTAGTTCGGCGGAAACTCGTTGCAAGAGACCCGACACGGGGACGCCTCCGTCTTGCGCGAGAGAAGGATTCAGTTTTGCGATTTCGGCACCCAGACGTTGCTGGTTGTAGTGCATCCACGGTGCGACCATGGACGCTTGCATCAGATTGCGCTGGTTCGTATTGAAATCGGGCGCTTTTAGTGTGGCGAGCCAACCGTCCTTGTATGGATCCTGCAGCGCCAAGGATGGGTTTCTTACGACATCATCGTTGACATGAGTAACGACGCCTTCGATGGGCGAAACCAAGTCAAAGGAAAATCCGTCGCCGTAGACCGTCAGCAACTTCTGGCCCTGGCGAACCCAACGTTCCGGCTTGGCGATTTCGACACGATCGATTTTGCCGATCAGGTCTGCCGTGAATGCGTCGAAACCGACGCGGACATCTTCCTGTCCTTCACGCAGAACCCACGTGTGTCCCGGATGAAAGCTGTAATCTTTGGGAATGTTAAAACCGGCTTGCCTGGTCATGAGCGGTGCCGGAGGATGAACTGGGCGTTGCTGTGTTGCCGGCAACGCTTGTGGTGGACGGAACCACAAGTAGTTGACTGAGATGATAACGAGGAAGGTCAGCAATACGAAAAGTATGGACATGTTGCCCTCGATTTTGCAGGTCGTCTGTTTGCAGATCGAGCGACCGTCACATTAGAGAGAGCACGTCAACGACAATTTCGTACGTATTCGTGGATGATTGATTAGAAAGGAATTATTACTCTAGAGACTTTCGAGTAGGACTTTCGTGACTACTGCATTTTGCAAATCGCAACTGCGTTTTGCAGGGCGACTATCCTGAAGTTGTGAGAACTACGACAGTTGAGCGGGCGAAATCAAACTAACCAGCGGCGCGCTTAAAGGTATTCCGATACCCAAGGTCAGAAATGGGAACTATCAAAACACCTTAAGACCGTCACGATTCACGTCCAGCTTCAGTCCGAAGAAGGACACATCATGAACGATCTCTTGAAACTTACCTATATCCGCACTAAAGAGCCGCCCGAATCGAAGTAAAAGAAAGTCTTCCCTTGTTTTGATCCTACTGCCCATTCCCTTTGGACACTGGCTGTGCCTCCCCTGAGGAAATGGGATTCGGATTCACGGACGACTCGGCCGTCACCGCTTTACTTGCTCCTGAAAAGCGGTAGGGTTGCGGACGATATCCTTTGCGCGTACGCACCTTGTACCCCTTCAGACGATCGCCCACCAACTTCACAGTAATCGACCGCCAGCCGGTGTTTGGATTGAATTTTGGGTAATAGCTCAGCGAATACAGATGCGCCAGGTCGTCGCGAATAGATGCGAAGGCCTGGTGCTCGTCTTTCCAGTTCTTTGCGAAGTAGGCTTTGCCGCCGGTTGCCGCCGTCATGCGATCGAACACTGCCGTTGAGACTGGCTCCAACCGTGCCTGCTGCGTGCTGATCATATAAATAGACACGCCTGCGGATTGTGCGAACTCCGCCACGTCTTCCGGCGGCACGACGCTAGAGTTGTCTGGGCCATTGGAAAAGACCACGATCACTTTTCTGCCCGTATTCTGCGCCGCGTCTTTCAGCGTAAGCAGCAGGCAGTTGTAAAGAGCAGCTTGATCTCCTGCTACGGTGGAACGCACCGCTTGCAGCACTTGTGACCGGTCTGCCGTCAGGCCGGCCACCCGGGAAAGATCCCGGCTGTACGAGTAGAACGCGACCTTGTCTGCGGTTTCGAGCGACCGAACGAACTCGGTGATCGCATCCTGCGCAAAAACGAACCCGCGATACATGTAATCGCTGGTGTCAAAGAGAATGAAAACATTGGCTCCGTTGACGAGATCACGGAGCGACTGTGGCGATCCCTGGCCTTGACCAACCAATGGCTTGGCATCAAGGGAGGGGTCTGGTGAAGCAAGGTCACCGAGGTTTCGGACCGGCTCGTTCCCTTCCCCAAACGTAGCAGCCTTTTCGACAAGGCCATCTTCGACAATTTCGAAATCGGTTGGCTTCAGTCCCGTTACGTAGTTACCTTTCTTGTCGGTCACCGCGACGTTAAGTTGCACCATGTTCACTACGACATGAATGTCAGGACTCTCCTGGGCTCTAACGCAAGTTGGAACTCCTGCCAAAAAAACCAAAGAGAGCGCAGCGGGTAGCGACAATTTCCTAAGCATCGATCAGCTCCTACCGGATGTCCCCGGCGTACCAGTGACTGCTATGACTAGGGTTGAAAGTCTGTTTTGCTCGTTGTTCCATACAAGAAAGTTAAGGGTTACTGGCGCTCATAATCGGGGGCAAAGGCACCTTACCCTGTCGAAGCTCATCCCCTGTTTCATGCATTGCACGCAGCAGCGCCGGCCAGTCTTCGAAGTCCGTCGCAAAGATTTTTTCGATCATCCTTCGCGTAAGATCGGGCACGAGCCGATTGAGCATGACCGGTGAATACCCGCGCTCGTCGGCCAGCCGCGCCCAGTAGAGATTGGGGGAATCCCACGATTCGGCAAGGAACCGGTTGGCGTACCCGGCAAATGGAGGCATAGGCACTACGTTCATCAGTTCCAGACCATAGTTTTGTGCCATCACAGGATGGGGAACACCGAAATTGCGCGATAGGCTATTCCAGTTGAGTCGTTCCGGGTGTTGGCGCGACAACTCCTGTAACTCCTGCATCGCGCTCCCCATTTCTGTGGGCCGGTCGGGATACTTTTTCTGGAATTCGAGGGTCAGATAGAAAGTATCTGCCGGCATCATCTGAGCAATCACATCTGCAACCGGCAGTGATGTGAGATCTCTCTCGACTTGCCTGGCTCGCATCGGCAGCATGCGTTCAGACAGGATCGAGAACACCTGGCTGCGCAATTGCTCATCCTGCACCGAAGCAGCCAGGAGTTCCTCTCCCGCTTTCTGGTAGAGAGCTACCGCATGCAATTCCGCCGGACTCACATCCCACCAACGAGGAAGGATTGAACTGGCCAGTAGTTCGGGTGTGACCTCTTCCCAAACCAGCGCCTGAACGTTGTCAGGAGAAAGAAAGTTTTGTTCCAGCCCGGCCAGTACGTACGGAAGATCAGCCAGTGAGCCGACGAAGTGTGCTCCGCCGCCTGCGGGCAGGCCCTGCCCTAACAACCGTGGCGCTTGCCACAAATCGGTGATTCCACTGACGGTGTCACCGGCAAAATCATGCGATCGCACCAGCAGCGGATTGTTATGCAGGCACTGCGAACCGGGCGGCTCGTAATAGGCATAGTTCAGACCGACGAGAGAGTCCCGGAGAAATGACGCAAGATGCCCTCGAGCGTCTTCGATTTGCTTGGCAGACGCGGTTGGAGACTTGAGCACCTTCGGCAGATCGGTCTTCATCTGCAGATCGGTGTGATGATTGTTGTAGACTCCCGACGCCCATTCTTCCCTTTCTCCCATTGTGAAGATGGGCCGGGGCATCTCAAATTCCTTAGTCTGGGCAGCGAGAACGTTTACGTATTCCTCAGGCTGTTTACCATGTTGCTTCGCAACCAGAGCGTCGCCCACCGTCACCAGCGTGTCGATTGAGACCAGACGCTGATCGTCGAGCACCGAACGAATCCTCGACGCGCTGTCGCGCAGCATCTGTTTGCCCGCTGCTGTGGTTTGCGTAGGACCAGCCAGCATTTCAATGATCTTGTCTTGAGAGATATTTGGCTTGCCCGTTGAGGATCGGAACAGCTCTGCCAGAGAAGCGCGGCCGGCATCGTAAACCTGCGCTGCGGACCGAACCGTAGCGAAAGGTTGAACCAGTTGCTGCCACGATTCATTGATCTTCGCGCTCGGGATTTGTCCCTGGCGGGCGAGAATCTGCCAGAGCCCAACATTCGCCTGGAAGATACCGAACGCATTTCCTCGATCCTGCGGCGCCACCGTACTCAGTCCGCGAGCCACCTGCAGGAATAAAGTGATGGATTGATCGTTCAGCTCTGGAAACTCGGAGAACATCCGGTACTGGTCGCTGAAATCAACATACTTCCGGGCTAACAAACGCACGGTTGCCGGAGCCAATCGGCCTTCGGCTGGCCGCCTGGCATCTATTTCACTGATGGCCATGTAGGACTGCAACGGGCTGGATTCGCTGGGAGCACGCGATAGCGCAAACATGATCGCAATGAGCTGATCGGGATTCTTGGCGGGGCCGTTGCGCTTGGCCACTTTTCTCACGACCGTTGCCTCGGGCGCACGGAGCAGAATGTCATTCCACTCATCGAGGTTGCCCGGAACCATCGGCTCGCCGGATTTGTCAAACTGAAGCCTCGTGGCAAGCAGCAGCATCCAGGGTGCCGGGCGGAAGGATCCCTTGGTTGCGGTAACCGAAGTCTCGGCAGACCGAAGGGCGTTATAGAACAAGGGCAGGCGATGAGCGTCGGTGAAGTACTGCTGACGCGTCGATCCGACTCGTGAGAGAACGTCAAAATAGGCCGCGAGCCAGCCTTTGTCCTTGGCCACCAACTTCATGACGAAGCTGCCCGGAGAAGATGGGTCCGCACCCACCAGTTCTTTCCACGCCGCGGTTGCAGGAGGCCCGCCGGGGATTCGCAGACTGCCGTTGCTGATGCAGAGTTCCCGTCCATAAAAGTCCAGGACTGCGGAATAGGGTAGGAGCCTTTGGAGTCCAACACCCTCTTCCAAGGACTTGGCGGTTTCCGAATCCATGCGCGACATAGCCCAGTACAACCGGGCGATGGGCTCGTCATTCAGGATCGTGTCAAGCACGTCGCGGCTGTTCTCTTTGAGGTTCTTCTTACTGAGCTGCGTCCACTTGCTCTCCGCAAACAACACAGGAACCGCCTCGGAAGAGTAGGGATACTCAAACGGCTTGCCGCCCTGGAGAGCCTGCTCAAGATCGGTCAGCGGGAATCCGGAGTCGATCGCTAGAAACGCCCTCTCAGGATCTTCGGTCTGCAATGACGTGGCCGGTCGGCCACAGTCTGGCCGAATCCGATAGCCGAGAATACGTAAGAGGGGAGCAGCATCATCGCACTTCGAGACTCGCAGTACTCCGTCCGTCTTCTCGGCCAACGAAGCCAATTCCCTGGCCTGTACGACGTATCGGCGAAGCAGAATCAGGAATTCCGTGGCCTGGCTGGTGCCCTGAAATCCCTGCGTGAAGACGTTTCGGCTCAGCAAGGGCAGAACTTCTGCGGGCGTGACCTTTTGACTGATTCCGGCCATTCGGAGAAATGAGCGGCGAGGTCCCGGAATCACGAACTGTGAAACTCGCGCGGTTTCTTCGGCGGAAGCAACGTTAGTGCCGGCTGACAGCGTCGAAGCATTGTGAGGTGAATTGGAGCCGGCTGCGAGCAGGTCACAGCTTAATAGAGACAAAGACAGTACAAGCGAGAAGGAAACAGATGGTTTCACGGCTGGATCCCCTCAGAGCTGGCAGACTTCACATTTGCCCGGAGACCCGCGGCGGAAAAAGGGCAGGGTAATTTTTGCGCCTAATTGTCCCCAGATTTGGCCAAGGTGAGCCCCAAGCCAGTCCCGGATTTTGATGTCGGCAAAAATACTCCAGGTTGGGAGCTATTTCCAGCATTTTTTTTTACAGCACGGATAGTCAGGCTACGGCCCCTCGTGTTCAAGGGTTCCTGCACCGGATTTTGGCCCGGTGCCCCTCCGCTGGGACGAGTTTTTCCAGGAAAAACGATGAAACCGTGCAGGGGCGCGCCGTTCCAGAGGCTGACGCTTGTGCCTCAGTTAAGAATTGGCTCTTTCTTTAGCCGGCGTAAGAGGGACGTAGGGTGAATGCCGAGGATCTTCGCCGCCTGGGTCTTGTTGTTGCCGGTAGCGGCCAGGACCTTGCGTATGTAGTCTTCCTCCAACTCCCTGAGACTAACGAGGAAGTCTCCACCGGGGTCTCCGTCTCCGGAGTGGATTTCGGGGTGGATCTGGTTCCGAGACTCTCTAATTTCCTCAGGCAGCGAGATGGAATCGATGTTTCCTTCAGGGGCGAGGATCATGGTGCGCTCGACCACATTTTTCAACTCACGGATGTTCCCGGGCCAGCCATAGTTCACTATCAAATCAGCGGCTTCGGGCGTGAATCCGAGGAAGTTCTTCTTCAGCTCTTCGTTGAAGCGTTGCACCATATCGAGGGCGAGCGGAAGAATGTCTTCTTTCCTTTCGCGCAGCGGCGGGATGAATAGGGGCACCACGTTCAGGCGATAGAAAAGATCTTCTCGGAACCGTCCCTGGCTGACAGCTTCTTTCAAGTTGGTATTCGTAGCTGTGACCAGCCGGACGTCGACCTTGATGGGCTTGGTCCCGCCAAGACGAAGAAACGTTTCTTCCTCCAGCACGCGAAGGAGTTTGGCTTGCACGCTGGGCGACATGTTGCCGATCTCGTCGAGGAAAAGCGTCCCAGCCTGGGCGCGTTCCAGCAGCCCCTCTTTTCGGCGGCGAGCGTCGGTGAATGCCCCCGGTTCGAATCCGAATAATTCGCTTTCGAGCAAGGCGTCGGGCAAGGTGGCGCAATTCAACTCCAACAACGGCTGGTTCGCTCTCGGGCTGGAGTAGTGAATGGCCCGGGCAAGTACTCCCTTACCAGTTCCGCTTTCGCCTTGAATCAAGATCGTGGTGTGATCCGATTCGGCAGCCTTGCGTGCGACCTCAAGCATATTGCGCATCGCCGGATTCTGAGTCACTACTCGTCCGAAGTCGTACTGGCCTTTTGCCGTTTCGACGGTGTCGCGGACCCGCACCCGCAGCGACAGCATCTCTGAGGCCCGCGTCAGCGTGGCGGTTAAATCTCCCAGGTGGAATGGCTTGATGAGGTAGTCGTAAGCGCCGAGTTTCATTGCTTCAACCGCGCGGTCGACCATGTGATAGGCGCTCATCATGACGACGATGCTGCCTGGACTGACACTCTTAATCTGGCGCAGGACTTCAACCCCGTCGATACCCGGTAGCACGATATCCAGCAAAACGAGATCCGGTTTTTCGTCGGCGAAGATCTGCACGGCGTCCTCGCCCGAGGCGGCGGTCAGAATCTCGAAGCCCTCGGCGGTGAGCCCGCGGCTGATCGTACGTAGCGTGAGGTCTTCATCATCGACTATCAAGACGGAGTAGGCCATGGCTTATTGAATAATTACCTCATTGCTCCTCGCGCCATCGGTGTGAACGGTTTCTGTCTGGCGAAGAGGTAGTGTGATGGTCACGGTCGTGCCGCAATTGGGTGCGCTGCCGATCCGAATCTCGCCATCATGGCTGCGCACATAGGTCTGGCTGATGCTCAGTCCAAGTCCAGTTCCCTTCCCGCGCTTGGTGGTGAAGAAAGGCTCGAATACGTGCGGGAGAACGTCCGGCGGAATGCCGCAACCTGTATCGACAATGCGAATCTCCACGGTTTCGGATAACGACACGCACTCGGCAAACACGGTAATGCGCCCTCCCTCGGGAGTGGCTTGCGCGGCGTTCAACAGAAGATTCATCAGGACTTGCGAGAGCTGATTGGCATCGACTCGGATGTTCGGCAAATCTGTGGGCACCCGATTTTCCAGAATGCGTCCATGCAGCATGGGCTGATGTTGCAGGAATGCCAGGGTCTCAGAGACCAGGCGATGCAGATTCAGTTTGCTCAGGACGAGTGGACTGGGTCGCGCGTAGTTCATCAGGCTGCGCAGCGTGACTGAAATGCGCCGGGCAGCCTCGATGCATTGCTCCACTTCGTGCCGCTCTTCAGCAGAAGTGTTGTTCAGTTCCAATTCCAGGTGAGAGAGAATCCCTAGCAGCGGATTGTTTATCTCGTGGGCCGCCCCGAGCGCGAGTTGAGTCAACGCGGCGTATTTTTCATACTCAGCCAGCTTGGCCTGAAACTGGCTCTTTTCCTTGCTGAGCTTTCCCTCGTCGGAGAAGCGCAGGAAAAGTTCGTGCAGCGCCGAATCCCGTTCCTTCTCGCGCTGGCGCAGGACATCCTGCAGATGGTCAACTTCTTGTTTCAGGCCCGTAGATTCATGATGTTGTGCCCGGCAAAAACCTATCAGCATCGCCAAGGCGACCACCAGAAACGGGAGTACGTACAGCGAAAACAAAGACTATTCCCCCCTTTCTGAGCGCACCGGCCCGCGATAGTTCCCGTGGGGAATCCCGGGTAATGGCCCACGATGGGGGCGTGAAACGAGCATTCCGCCGAGCGGCGGCCTGTCCGGTCCGATTAAAGGCCTCACTGACCTTTATAAGCGGAAGAAAAACATGGGGATGTGATTAGTGTCACCAGGCGTAGTGTCGGGAAATGGAATTCGCCTTGCCACCGTTCCGACTTGCCAGTCGTCTTCCGCCACAGTGCTTTGTGATGCTGATCACAGAGTTTGCGCGAGACCCTCATTACGATCAACTTTCGGGGCATGGCAAAGAGGCTCAGGGCGGGTATTTTGGGGTACGGACGAATGGGTCGGGCTTTTGTTTCCGCCATGCAGCAAAACAATCTATGGGAGATTGCAGCTGTCTATGACATCAAGCCTGGGACTCGTCACCTTGCCTCCCGTAAGGTCCCTGGGGCCAAGATCCTTGCGAGCCCGGAACCTATCTTCCTCGACCCTTCGATCGATGTAGTCGGATTATTCACACTCGCCGACGCACGTCCCCACCAGATCCGCCAGGCTCTTGCCACCGGCAAGCATGTGTTGGCCGAGAAGCCCATTGGCGCCGACGTAGCTACGGAATGGCAACTGGTACACGAAATCGAGGCGAGTGACCGCTTCGTCGCAGTCAACCTGTTTAACAGGAATGCCTGGTATCACAAAGATATCCACCGTTTTATTAGCGATGGACAGATTGGGGATCTGGCCATCATCCGCGTCTGCCATATGACGCCGGGCCACATGCCTCTCGAAGGCCATGATCCGGAAGGTCCGCCATTTCATGACTGCGGCATGCATTACGTAGACGTCGCCCGCTGGTACGCGAAAAGCGAGTATCAAAGCTGGCACGCGCAGGGCATTCGCATGTGGGGATATCAGTATCCCTGGTGGGTTCAGGTGCACGGGACTTTTTCCAACGGAATCGTGTTCGACATCACTCAGGGCTTCGTCTACGGACACCTGGCAAAAGAACAGCCGCACAACTGCTACGTCGACGCTATTGGCACCACGGGCGTCGCGCGCATGCGTCATGATTTCTCGAATGCCACGATTGAACTCTACGGGGTCAGCCAGACTCTTCAGAAGACCGCTCCATTCAACGACAAGAAACTTGATGTAATGGTTGATGTTTTTGGCCGTTCCATCCTCGCCGGCAATAACCTGGGCTTCCCTCAAGTGCGGGATAGCGTGATCGCTTCGGAAATCAGCTGGGCGATGCTCGATGACGCGATGGCCAGGGTTCCGCCTGTCCGAGGCACTGCAGAAGAAATGCATCAAATTCTGGAACACCGGCGGAATCTGGTGGATGGTTTCGGCTTACCAGTAAGAGCCCACGAGCTGCCCGACGGTTCGTTGGTGTCGAAGTGACATCCGCAGGTATAATTCAGGGTTTTCAAAACACTCTGTGGTGAGCCCCAGTCCGCGGCACTTCCCTCCGCGAACTACACAGAGTACAAGCTCAGGCGTCCGCTTGCCGGGATCATCGCTACGAGAGGCAACTCTGGCAGCCATTGAGCTATCGAAACCAGGGGTTGCTTGCAGCGTATGCTGGCACCGGGCCGAGGTTCGCCCTGGAGGAGGATTTGTTGAGACTTTTACCGCGTGACGAGAAGTTTTTCGAACTGTTCGCGGAGCTTTCAGGCTACCTGACCGAAGGCGCCAAGATGCTGCGCAGTATTCTTGAAGATCCGCAAGACTTGGGAATGCGAGTAAAGCAGGTCCAGGCTATCGAGCATAAGGCGGACCGCGCTACGCATGCCATCATCACCAAACTCAATCAGAGTTTTATCACTCCATTTGATCGCGAAGACATCCACCGTTTGGCGTCATCCCTCGACGATGTCCTCGACTTCACCAATGCGGCCGCGCATCGGCTCGTTCTGTACAAAATCGACCAGCCACCTCCGGCGGCCGCCGAGTTGGCAGGACTAATTGTTTTGCAGAGCGAGGAACTGGCTCGCGGTGTTTCTGTGCTCGAGAAAAACGGGTCCGTTCTTAAGCACTGTGATGAGGTCAACCGACTGGAAGACGAGGCCGATCACGTTAGCCGTCGCGCGATCGCAGCCCTGTTCGATACAGAGAAAGATCCGATCCAGCTCATCAAGCTCAAGGAATTGTACGAAGTATTGGAAACAGCCACCGACAAGGCGGAAGACGCCGCCAACGTGCTGGAAGCGATTGTGTTGAAGAGCGCGTAGTCCCACGCTAACCATGGAGACAATACCACTTTTCTCATGCATGCCGACCTTCTGCTGGTCCTGATCACAATTTTAGTCGCGTTGATTTTCGACTTCGTGAACGGCTTTCACGATTCAGCCAATAGCATCGCGACCGTGGTCTCCACGCGAGTGTTGTCTCCGCGGCTGGCCGTGGTCTGGGCAGCTACTTTCAACTTTTTAGCCGCCTTTTTTCTGGGTACGGCAGTCGCTAAGACCATCGGCAGCGGCATGATTCGTTTGGAATATGTCGATCAGCACGTGGTTCTAGGGGGACTATTCGGCGCGATTGTATGGGATCTATTGACCTGGTGGTGGGGACTGCCGACGTCGTCCTCCCACGCCCTGATTGGAGGTTACGCGGGAGCGGCAATGGCTCGAGCAGCCATATACGCCGGATTTTCGGAGATGCCGAAAGTCATAATTCCGCAGGGCTGGACCAAGACCGTGGTCTTTATCGTGGTGGCTCCGCTCATGGGTCTGATCCTGGGATTTATCTTCATGCTTTCTGTGTATTGGATTTTCCGCCGTTCGGCCCCGCAACCGGTGGACCGGCTGTTCCGGCGCCTGCAATTGCTCTCGGCTGCGGCTTACAGCCTGGGCCACGGTGCCAACGACGCACAGAAAACCATGGGGATCATCGCCGGTGCCCTCTACACTGGCGGCTTTATGAGCAAGGCCGACATGACAGGCAATTGGGGGCGCCTGCACTGGCCCATCATTCTCGCCGCTCACGCCGCGATTGCCCTCGGCACTTACTTCGGAGGATGGCGCATCGTCAAGACGATGGGACAGAAGATCACCAAGCTGAAGCCTGTCGGCGGCTTCTGCGCGGAAACGGCTGGCGCTTTGACACTGTTTGGAACGGCGGTCGCTGGAATTCCGGTGAGCACGACCCACACCATCACCGGAGCTATCGTCGGAGTGGGAGCAGTTCATCGTCTCTCGGCTGTGCGCTGGGGCGTTGCCGGACGCATCATCTGGGCATGGATCTTCACCATCCCAGCCTCCGCTCTGATCGCCGGAGCGACGTATTGGATCATGAATAAACTTTCCTGATTTAACTCCAGCTTCTCATATCGTTCAGTGACTTCCTTCTCGAACTTTGCCCCTGCTCTTCGCGGTCAAGAGTTCCAAGATCAAGGGTCGCGAAGACTTCGCAAAATACTTCAAGAAAACAGTCGATCTCGGTGGTGCCGGCCTGCGCTCAAACGCTTGCCCGTATAATCAAGCTTTAGGCCTCTTATGATTCAGACCTTATTCGGCAGTCTCGAAGAAGAGAAAAAAACAGGTTTTCTTGACCGCATGAAGCAGGCGGTCACACGCACGCGTGAGAATCTCACCGAGCGCATTGACGACATTGTCTCGATCGGTAAAGAAATTGATCGCAACACGCTTGACGATCTGGAGGCCACGCTCCTCGGCGCCGATCTCGGAACGACGACGACGCAGGAAGTTTTGGGCAAGTTGCGCGAGAAAGCTGATCGCAAACAGATCAAGAACGTTGATGAACTGAAGCGGCTGTTGAAAGATGAGTTGCTCGCAATCCTTAACAGTGCGAATTCCCGCCCCGTCAGCAAGGTGGAAGGCACGCCGGAAGTCATTTTGGTGGTTGGCGTCAACGGCACAGGAAAGACCACTACCATCGGCAAGCTTTCGCAAGTCTTCCGATCACAGGGCAAGAATGTTCTGCTTTGCGCTGCCGACACGTTCCGCGCTGCAGCCATCGAGCAACTGGAAATCTGGGGCCAGCGCACCGGAACCGAGGTCATTAAGACCAAACCGGGCGGCGATCCCGCCGCCGTCCTGTTCGATGCCCTCCAGGCGGCGGTTGCGCGCAAGACGGATTACGTAGTGGTCGACACCGCGGGTCGGTTACATACGAAAACGAGCCTGATGGCAGAACTCGAAAAAATGCACCGGACAGCTCAGCGGATTATTCCCGGCGCACCGCATGAAACGTTGTTGGTGATGGACGCTACAACCGGGCAAAATGGATTGCAGCAGGCGCGTTTGTTCACGCAATCGGCCGGGGTAACCGGAATCGTCCTGACCAAACTCGACGGCACCGCGAAGGGCGGCGTGGTGGTCGCGATTTGCCGGGAACTTGGTCTGCCGGTTCGCTACGTGGGGGTTGGGGAGAAAGCCGGTGATCTGCTGCCGTTCGATCCCAAAGAGTTCGTGGCTTCACTGTTCGAATAGGAGTCGGTAATGCAAAATGCATCGGAGAAGCCGTCGCGTTTTCGAGTAATGCTGGATTTCGTGAGACGATTGCTCGGCCTCAAGCCGCCGGCACCCGGAGATCCCTATGCTTACGTCATGGCGCCCGTGGGGCGAGGGCCCAAAGGTCGAAGCGGCGCGGCTGTCGCCGAGATCGAGGATGATTCATTCCGAAGTTTTCCGCCTCGATACCGGGGCTAAAGTCCCGTTTCCCTCTGAGCACTTACGCGGCTATGCAAGGGCCGCTCTTCCACAGTTGCTCCCGTGACGAACATCAATGACGACTCAGGATTCGTCTAATACTGGTACCGATAGCAGGAACTTCTCCGTGTAAGATTCTTTCCTGAATGACCCAGCATACTGCTGACGAACAACATCTGCATCGCGCGCTCGAACTGGCGAGCGCGAGCGTGGGCCTCTCTTCGCCCAACCCCTACGTCGGGGCTGTGATCACGGATTCCCACGGAAACGTAGTCGGCACCGGCAGCTACACCTATGACAGCCGAAAACACGCCGAGATACTGGCTCTCGAGCAGGCTGGCGGCAAAGCCCGCGGCGGAACGCTCTACATCAATCTCGAGCCTCACGCGCATCAGGGCCGCACTCCTCCATGCACTGATGCTTTGATCAAGGCTGGCATCCACCGTGTTGTGGCATCGATGTCTGACCCGAATCCCAAGGTCAGCGGGCGAGGATTCGAGCAACTGCGGCACGCAGGCGTGCAGGTTGAAGTCGGCGGTCTGGAACATGAGGCACGCCGGCTGAACGAGGCATTTGCGCGCTATTCGCGACATGGAATTCCTCTGGTGACGCTGAAAGCCGCGATGACACTCGACGGCAAAATCGCGCCGCCACCCACCGACGCGTTGCTTCAAGGCACTGGGATGCCCGCAGGAGGATGGATCACGAGTGAAGTGGCAAGAGCGCACGTACAGGAATTGCGCCATCAACATGACGCTCTCTTAGTCGGCGCAGGAACAATTCTCTCCGACAATCCCCTGCTGACCGATCGCAGCGGCAAGCCGCGTCGGCGCCCTTTGCTGCGGGTCATTCTCGACTCACGACTGCGTCTTCCACTTGAGTCGCGGCTGGTGAAAAGCGCCGCAGCAGATCGCAAAAATGACGTGCTGGTATTTTGCTCTTCGGCGGACCAAAGCAAGCAATCAGAACTCGAGAAGCTGGGCGTAAGAATCGAGAAAATTCCTACACTCGAAATGGACGGACGTCCAGATTTACCAGCGATTCTGCGCAGGCTCGGCGAATTAGAGGTCACGAATCTGATGATTGAGGGCGGAGCAACCGTGAATTGGGCCGCACTGGCGGCCAATGTCGTCGACAAAGTGTTTCTCTACTATGCTCCGAAAATTCTCGCGGGAACGGGCTCCGTGCCGTTTGCCGCCGGCGCAGGCTTCCGGCACATGAGCCAGGCGGCTTATGTGAGGGATCTACATTTACACCGATTCGGGGAGGATTTCGGCGTCGAGGGATATTTGCGCGATCCGTACGGAGACTGAGAATTGTTGATTATTGATTTTTGATTGTTGAATAAGAACATGGGACAACGATTTTGGTTTTCAATTCAACAATCATCACTCAACAATTCTTTTGAAGGACTATCATAATCCGTTCATCTGGAGGGGTCCTCATGTTTACCGGTATCGTCGAAGAAGTTGGCAAAGTCACGAAGATTGAACAGCGCGGAGAAAATCGCCGCATTACCATCGCAGCGGAGAAGACGCCGAAAGAACTCGGCACTGGGAACAGCGTGGCGGTCAGCGGAGTTTGCTTGACCGCGCTCGACATCAAGCCGGGATCGTTCTGCGCTGATCTTGCCCCTGAGACATGGGTACGAACGTCGTTTTCGCGCATGCACGAAGGAGCGCTGGTGAACCTGGAATTGCCCATGAAGGCCGACGGACGTTTTGGCGGCCACGTTGTTCAGGGGCACGTCGACGGCGTCGGAAAGCTGCTCTCCTTCGATCGGATCGGAGACTCGGAGAACTGGTGGCTCAACATCGAACTGCCCGATGAAGTCGAGAAGTACACCGTATACAAGGGATCGATTTCCATCGAAGGCATCAGCTTGACGGTAGCGAAGCTTGAACAGCATCACTGTACCATCGCTATTATTCCTCACACGGTCGAAATGACGAATCTACATTCTCTGAAGGCCGGCGATCCGGTGAATCTAGAAGCGGATTTAATCGCCAAGTATGTCGAGAAGATGATGAAGGGCGAATCCTCGCAGAATTCGTTCACGATTGAGGAATTGGTAGAACAGGGTTTCTAGAAGTCCTAGCGATGCACGTAGATCCGGGTGCCCCATTTCTGGCTGATTTTGCCAGAAGTGGGGTTGTTGATTTTTGTGCCCGCACGTTTCGCAGTTCGGATTACTTCTTCGGCTGGCTCAGATCAGCCATGGTGCCCTTCGTGACGATCAAATAGTCCGCTGGTGAAAGGAGGATCTGCAATCCGCGCAGTCCCGCCGAAATAGAAACCACGTCAACAGCTGGATCGTTTCATCTGCATAGACCGGGAACTCGCGTTTGGAAGCCAGCGCAGTCACTCCTCCGCGGATATATCCCGTGAGCGATTGCAATTCCTTGACAGGAACGAGTTCGACCTTCCGCCCACCAGCTGCGCCCGCCAGTGCCTTCAGGTTCAGTTCCTGATCCCCAGGGACGACCGCCAAACATACGCCGTTACGTTCGCCGCGTGCCACTAGCGTTTTGAAGACTTGTTCGGACGGAAGGCCGATCTTCGCTGCAACGGTTTCCGCCGCCAGATCGGATCTACGTCGTATTCGCGCAGTTCATAATGAATTCCAAGCTGATCGAGGAGCCGGGCGGCATTCGTCTTTGCGGCCATGTGTGGCCTCAGGCCTCGATCTTCAGTTCGTCGAGTTCCAGGAACTCCCGGATAATCGGCTCGGGCGATTTCTCCATTTCTGGGTAAGGACCGAAGAAAATAGCTTTGCCTTCATGGAGAAACACCACGCGCTCGGCCAGTTTTTTTGCCAAGCGCATGTCGTGCGTTACGACGATGCTGGTCAGGTTTAGCTGAATCTTTAGGCGTTTGATCAGGTCGCCCAACAGTTGCGCCATCAGCGGGTCAACCATCGTAGTCGGTTCATCGTAAAGCACGCATTCAGGCCGAGCTGCCAGGGCGCGAGCAATCGCTACCGATCGCTTCATTCCGGTCGAAAGATCCGAGGGCAGCAGGTCGCGCATCTGCTGCACCCCCACCATCTGTAGAAGTCCGTCGACGATCTGATAAATCTGCTCCTCGTTGAGGTCGTGATTTTCTCGAAGCGGGAATGCGACGTTTTCTCCCACGGTCAACGAGTCAAAGAGCGCACCGTTCTGGAAAACCATCGTGACTTTCTTCCGGATGGATTCCAGTTGCAGCTCGGAGTAGTCCGTGATGTCCTCACCCGCCACAATCACCCGGCCGGAGTCCGCCTTGAGGAATCCCATAATGTGATGCAGCGATACGGACTTTCCAACACCACTGCGCCCCAGGATGCAGACGGTCTCGCCCACGTTCACGTCGAAGCTAACGTGGTCGAGCACGACATTGTCGCCAAAGGCCTTGGTAACGTCGCGGAATTCTAGGTAAGGCGGCATGTATCAGCGGTGAGCAAACTACTTCTCGCTGCTCGATTTCGAGGCAGCTTCGACTTCTCAAACTTACCAGATTTGGCAAATGCCGCTAGTATCGTCTCCGACTAGTACTGCCCCCAAGGAGGCTGCCAAGGACTCCGCGCACAATCTGCTGACCGACCTGGCTTCCGATGGCGCGAACAGCGCTCTTCGCCATTGTCTCGGCTAAACCCTGGCGTCGGCCGCCGCCTGAGAACGAACCGAGCACGGATCCGACCGCGTCCGTCCAACTGCTTTGTGGAGACTGCGGGGGCGCCGTAGTTGAATACTGGGGAACCGGCGCGGGCGCAGTTGGTTGCGGCTGGGATGTTGGCGGTGTGTCCGCGCGGCCCTTCAGACGCTCGTAGGCGGACTCGCGGTCGACGCTTTTTTCGTAATGGCCAAACAGTACCGAGCTTTGCACGATTTGCTGACGCTCCTGCGGCGTGATGGGGCCCACGCGGCTCGACGGAGGAATGACAAAACCGCGGTCAACCGGTGCGGGAGTTCCGGTTTCATCGAGCATCGAAATCAGCGCTTCGCCTACTGCGAGTTGGGTGATGGCTTCGGCGGTATTCAACTTCGGATTCGGGCGGAATGTGTCGGCGGCGGCTTTCACTGCTTTCTGGTCGCGCGGCGTAAAGGCCCGCAAAGCGTGTTGGGCACGATTACTTAATTGGCTCAAGACTGTATCGGGCACATCGAGCGGGTTCTGTGTGACAAAGTAAACTCCCACACCTTTGGAACGGACCAGGCGCACGACCTGCTCAATTTTATCGAGCAGCGCTTTGGGGCAATCGGTGAAAAGTAGATGGGCCTCGTCGAAGAAGAAAACCAGTTTCGGCTTGGGTTGGTCGCCGACCTCAGGCAGTTGCTCGAAAAGTTCGGAGAGCAGCCATAGCAAGAGCGTCGCGTAGGCCTGTGGTGCGCCGACGAGTTTGTCGGCGGCAAGGATGTTCACAAACCCTCGGCCTTGCGCGTCAGTCTGGATCAGGTCAGAAAGATCGAGTGCGGGTTCGCCAAACAGCTTCTCTCCGCCTTGCTGCTCGAGCGCGAGCAGGTTTCGCTGAATGGCGCCGATGCTCGCGGCTGAGATATGGCCATACTCGGTTTGATACTGATCGGGGTTGTCGCCGACGTGCTGCAGCATGGCGCGCAGATCTTTCATGTCGAGCAAGAGCAGCCCACTGTCGTCGGCAACCTTGAAGACCAGAGCAAGAACGCCTTCCTGGGTGTCATTCAGGTTAAGCATCCGCGCCAGAAGCACGGGACCCATTTCGCTAACGGTGGCGCGAACTGGATGACCCTGTTGACCGAAGACATCCCAGAAGACGACCGGCATGGCCTGCGGCGTTAGTGGAACGCCGAGTTTCTTCGCGCGCTCAACAACGTTCGCGTTGTTACCCCCGGCCTGGCTGATACCGGCAAGGTCTCCCTTTACGTCAGCCATGAACACTGGCACGCCCATCCGACTGAAGCCCTCGGCCATGGTCTGCAGAGTGACGGTTTTACCCGTCCCTGTCGCTCCCGCAATCAGTCCGTGCCGGTTCGACATCCGCGGCACAATGAAAAGATCATCACTTCCTTTAGCAACCAGAATTTCGTCAGCCATGAACACGGCCCCCTTACCCTCCATACTGGGGTCAGAATGAGGAAGAACGCAAGAGGTGGCAAGGCGATTGACAATTAGGCTCCACGGGAAGGGGGAGGAATCGACGAGGTTCGAAGATCACACCATGCACTGATTCCATCTCACGCAACTTGAGGGATGGAAGAATCACCAATTGGACTACCCGGTTCATCGACATCGCTTTTGGTAATGTCCTCGACGCAAGCTAACCACCCGTCAGCGTTTCCGTCCAGTCGCAGCGTCGGCTGGTAGGCGGCAATGATCCGGCGGTAACCGATTTTGGCGTACGTCGCCTCAGCTTCGTAGGTGACTGGCTGTCCGCCAAGTGCCTGGTCGAAACGATGACGGAGTGAGGAGAACGCTTCGCCGCCCACCACGTTCAAAATCGAGCGTCCCACAATCTTGCCCACTGGCCTTTGCAACCAATCGGCATATTCCTGGCTGACCCACAGATACTTTAGGTCGCGACTGCAACGCGTTAACGGAGCACCGAGTTCTCGAGTCAGCGACTGCAGTCCATTCGCGTCCATGTGTATTTCTCGAGCAGCCCGTCTGAGTGTTTGTTCCGTCCTCTCCAGCCGGTTGCTCAAGAGCCTCCGAAGAGTTTTCAGTAGCCCCGAAATCCCGTCCGTCTTGGTGAGAACAGCATTCGCTCCCATCATGGGCGCGAGCGTTTGTACGATGTCGTGAAGAGTACAGTTTTCGCGGCTGGGAGCTTCTTCCTCATAATGCTCGCGACTTCAATCCCATTCAAACCGGGCATCAGGACATCGAGAATCAACAAGTCTGGCTGCAGTGCCATGGCGACATCGATGGTCTCGACTCCATCTTTCGTAAGCGCACACACTTCCACTTCCGGCTGCTTTTCCACAAAAGAGCGGACCACGCCACGGACAACCTCATTGTCGTCCGCAATAAGAACCTTTTTGGGCAAAACACAATCTCCGACTTGGTAGGTGAAGCGGGAGCGGCGCGGGTTTAAGCGTATTGGGATTGTCGGATGTCCGACATACAGTGAAACCCTGAAGATTCATGGAACTAGCAAGGTCGATCCGAATCACGCGCGGAGGTTAAGTCTTGTGGCGTATTGAGGTTCCGGAAATCTATTGAAGAGAAGCCGGCACGCTTTATTTCTTGCTCGGAGATGACAAGCGTGCTGGTTTCGTCAAACAATGCATCGATTTTGTTCTTGCCTGTGAGCAGCGCTGCCTCGGCTAGATTAGCGAATCCGCGGCGGTACACCGCGCAAAGCGGCTGCAATCCTCCGGCAGCGCGGGGCAGTGTGACGGTGGCATCTGAACTCCGCGCACGCGATAAAACATAGTCGGCCAGTGCAGTCGAGATGAAGGGAATATCGACCGCGAGTATGACATTCAATTCCGTTTTTGAAGCGCGCAGTGCAGCGTGAATCCCGCCCAACGGCCCGCATCCGGGAAAGACATCTTCGATCACCGGTGCAAATGCCGCAAACTTTGATGGGTCTCCAACAATCGCAACCTCAGCAGTGAGTGAGCGGGCCACATCAAGCATGCGCGCCAGCAAAGTGCGCCCGTCAAGCAAAACAAAAGCTTTGTCCGTTCCCATGCGGGTACTCTTGCCGCCGGCGAGAACGAATGCTGAAACCTCACTCTCCATGCCGCGATGATACCTCCTACGCCAAATTCCACCAGTGCCGGACACCCTTCAGAACCCGCAATGGAAACAAAAGAAAGTCTTTAGTTCAGAACGCTGTAATAGCGTGCACGAAAGTAACCTACACAAAGTGACAGGTTCGAGTGATGATGGGCCTGCGTCCGAGGCGTTCGTCTGACCCGGAAGTAAACACTCATGCCGCAAAAATTCATGGATGTTCTTATGCTTGGGCGCTGCTCTCACGAATTCTCCTGGCCACGTCGTGGTACAGATGGCGACTACTACCAAGTGTGTCTGCTTTGTGCCGCGGAGTACAAGTACGACTGGGCAACCATGCGCCGGACCGAGCGCGTGGAGCATGCCAAGCCCGAGACGGGCATCCGGCGGAGCCATCCGCGCGAGAAGCGTCCGTCATGGGTGCCGCGTGCCCGTCGCCTGAAGCTCGATATTCCTTTGCGCTACCGCGTGAACAAGACCAGCACGTGGTACGAAGGCATTATCGAGAACATCAGCCAGAGCGGGGTGCTGTTCATAGGGCCGCAGGGCCTTCCCGTCAACGCCTTGATCGAGATGGTGTTCGAGATGCCGGAAGAGATTTCCGGCCAGAAGAACTCGAACGTTGTCTGCCAGGGGCGCGTAATGCGGGCCAAGGACACGCCGGAACTCGAAGACGGAAAAATGGGACTGGCCGCTTCGATCGTCGACTATAAATTCATCCACTAACTTCCTGCTGGTCGCGCCCGGCCTCCGGAAACATAATCGGGCTTAACGAGGCCGCTTATCCCTCGTCGGCACCGCCGCCAGGGATCCGCATTTACATCTGCACGGACGCTTCCCAGCATCTAAACTGTAAGACAGATGGGGCGGTCCCCGCCCTCGCCAACTTCGGGAGTCAGGTATGAAACGAAATTCTCCGCTTATTTCCTGCTTGTTGTTTGCTGTCATTCTCGGATGGACTGTCGGGTGCGCAAAGAAACCCGACGACGCAAAAGTCTCGAGCGAAATTCAAGACCGATTTAGCCAGGACTCAGGATTAGGAATGAAACAACTTTCGGTGAAAGCCGAGAGTGGTGTTGTGACCCTGTCGGGAACGGTTGATACCGATGCCCAGCGCGAAGCCGCCGGCAAGCAGGCAGCCAGCGTGGCTGGCGTCAAGACCGTAATCAATAATTTGCAGGTCAGCAATATCGACAAGCCGAGTGCGGTTGCTGCTGCTACTCCAGCGGTAGATCCGTCGCCTGCCGCAAGCGCTCCGTTAAATTCTGACCCGCCCGTTTCTACGAAGCCTTCAAAGAGTCCGAAGCCGACCAAGTCTCGGCAGAACTCGGGAGCAAGTCACAAGCCAGCAGACGATTCGGGCAGTGGCCAAATGAGCTCGGAGTCCAACACTCCACCCCCCTCTGACTCCGGCACAACAACTGCGGCGAATAATCCGCCTGCTGATGTTCCTCCACCACCGCCGCCAGCTCCGAAGAAACTAATCATTGATCAGGGAACACAGATCACGATCCGACTGATTGATCCAATCGACAGCGAAAAGAATCAGACTGGCGATACCTTTCACGCCACTTTGAACGTTCCTCTCACATCTGACGGCGAGGAGGCTGTGCCGGCCGGAGTGGAGCTCGTCGGGCATCTCGTATCTGTAAAAAGTGCTGGAAAGTTCAAAGGGCAATCAGAAGTCGTGATGCAGATCGATAGCCTCTCGTCCGCCGGCAAGACGTACAACATTCAAACCGACCAGTACACGAAAAAGGGCAGTTCCCGCGGAAAGAATACAGCTGAAAAGGTTGGCGCGGGCGCGGCCATCGGTGGCATCATCGGAGCGATCGCAGGGGGTGGCAAAGGAGCAGCCATCGGCGCGGCAGCCGGAGCTGGCGTCGGCGGCGGTGTTCAAGCCGCGTCGAAAAGCGAGCAAATCAAGCTGCCCTCGGAAACCGTACTCAACTTCGTCCTTCAACAGCCGGTCACTGTCGTGAAGGCTCCGTCGTCCGAGGCCAACAGACAAAAGCTCCAGGGTCAGCAATAATCGTCCGTGGTTGACACAAGCCCGCAGGCTCTCCTGCGGGTTTTTTCCTGTTGGCTTTTTTATCGCACGCAGACTGAAGTTCCGCCTTCGCGGAGTTTCCGCTCCCTTGGTGGTTTCCCGCCTTTCCATTCAAGTACACTGTGGCAGCCCATGCCCACAATCACGGCATTGCTGCACACAGAGAATGACGGCCTGCGACTAGGGAGAGCGCTGGAAATGCTCTTTCCCTGTGACGAGATTTTGATCGTCGATTACGATTCGCAGGATGCAACACTCGAGATTGCGCGGGAATATGGCGCGCGCGTTCTTCCAGCAAAGCCGGGAATCTCGTATTCGGATTCCGTTCGCGGAGATTGGATTTTCGCTATCGATCCGAGGGAATCCATCACGGAGTCGCTCGCGGCAAGCCTGTTCGAATGGAAGGTGGAAGGCATTCCAGAAAACATTCGGGCGTTTTCGATGTATCGGCGTGACGAAACTCTCGAAGGGTGGCTCTCCAACCCAATTGCGCAAACGCGACTGGTGCGCGCCGACTGGAACCGCTGGGCCGGAAACTTTCCCGAGACAGACACGTCCGCTGTGGCGCTCGAAGGTCACTTGCTTCATTTCGTGTTTCCGTGAAATTGCCGAGGCTCCGTAGCTGATACCAAGAAGGGAGCGGATCACTCGTGGCGCTCTTCCAACTCGCTGATTCCGCGAGTTATGGACGATCTGTTTACTTCTCGCTCACCCATCACACCCGATCGTGATTTCAATCACATTCCTGCCTTTGGTCCGCGCCTAGACTGCGCTGTTGTGGCAGTAATGGGCCCGAGAGCCCCTTGGAGGAATCGTATGCGTGTAATGAAATTCATCAGCGTGGCCGTAGCTCTGGCGATGCTTCTAACCTTCGCCATCGCGCAACAGGCCGCCCCCACACAGAGTGGTCCGACCGTGAAACACGTTCCAATCACGAATAGCTCGCCGAATTCAGGCAATGAGATGTTCAACAACTATTGCGCCGTGTGCCATGGGAAAGACGGCAAGGGTAGCGGCCCTGCCGCTCCGGCACTGAAGACCCCGCCAACCGATTTGACGGGGCTGGCAAAGAAGAATGGCGGGAAATATCCGGCCTCGCACGTTGCAGCTGTGATCCGCGGACAGGCGACAACGCCCTCTCATGGCAGCCAGGACATGCCGGTTTGGGGACCCCTTTTCTCGAGCATCAGCCAGGGACACGAATCCCAGGTGCAGCAAAGGATTACGAATCTGGTCACATACGTCGACACGCTGCAGGCGAAGTAGAGTTTGCTGTAGGCATGAGGTCTCAGATCGCAATCTGATGCCTCATGCCCACATTCCGGACGGTATCTAGCGCGCTTTCGAACTGTTCCAAAGGCTAAAGGCCGCGTGTTCAATGGCTTGGTGGCCCATGGCCGCTCGGCCAGTGACTTCAGTACCTTAGTCCCCACCCAAACAGTCGACTTATAATCCATCAAGAAGCGGAAATTCTTGCGTTCTTGCGGGGAGTCGGACATCCCGTGCGTTTCCGCTTGGACGCTTTGGAGCCTATGGATCCTGTTATTGCGGCGGCGATTTTCGTTCTGGGGCTGTGCTTCGGCAGCTTCCTGAACGTGTGTATCTACCGGCTGCCGCTTGGGATGTCCGTGGTTACGCCGCGCTCCGCCTGCCCGAAGTGCCGCAAAGGCATCGCTCTCTATGACAACATGCCGGTGCTGAGCTGGCTCATCCTGCGCGGACGCTGCCGGCACTGTAAGGCCAGAATTTCGCCGCGTTATCTTCTGATCGAATCTCTGACGGGCATATTGTTCCTGGCCTGCCATTGGTATTTCGGACTCACACTTTCAACGTTGAAATACTGCACCTTCGCATTTCTTCTGTTGGGACTCATTTTTACCGACGCGGAAACCAAGCTCCTACCCGACAAGCTAACTCTTCCAGGCTTGGCTCTCGGCCTTCTGTTCAGCCTGTTAGTCCCGGTCAATGATCTTGTTTCACAATTCCTTCCGGGCGCGGTAAATCTGCCGTTCAGCGCCAATGTTTCCGTAAGGCTGCTGTCGCTGCTCGATTCTTTGTTGGGAGCTGCGGTCGGTGCCTCGTTCATCTACGGCGCGGGCGCGATTTACTTGCGCTGGCGTGGAACAGAAGGCATGGGTTTCGGCGACGTGAAGCTGATGGCCATGGTGGGCGCGTTCCTGGGTATCAAGCTGACCGTATTTACCATCTTCACGGCCTCGCTCGCTGGATCGATCTTTGGGCTCGCTACCGTTTTATATGTTTGGCTGAAGCGGACGCACCGGTTCGCAAAGCGTCTTGCCAATGCCGCCGCGGCTCGACGCCGTGCCTGGCAGTCGGCCCAGATCGTTTACCGCAATTACCAGATGCCTTTCGGCGTATTCCTTGGAAGCATGGCTCTGGTGGCCTTCTTCTTTGGTGACCGCTTCCTCCACTGGTATGGGAGGTTTTTCTGAAAATTCTGGCCAATCCCGTCCTGCTGCGCGCGGCCGTGCTCCTTTTCTGCGCGGCATTCGCCTTTGTGCTAGGCATCTTTCTGATACGGCGGTTGCGTAAGCGCATTGCAGCGGAATGCGACATTTGCGACGGACCTCCGCCGGGGCTCGATTCCCTGCCGCTTCACCTGTACAACACCGTCATCCAGCAGTTGAAACAGCAGAAGCACGAGTTGATAGTCCAGTCGCAGGCCGACCAACAGAAGGCTCGCGCGACGGAAAACTTCAGCCATGCCGTGCTCTCGAATCTCACCTGCGGTGTGCTGGTGTTCGGTGCCAATGGTCTGGTGAGAACCGCGAATCCAGCCGCAAAAGACATTTTGGGCTTTGCTTCAACCACGGGCATGGCGGCGGAAAACATCTTCGGCCGATCAGAGGTGCATTCCGGGCCCTCCACTCGCGACACCGTTTTTCCCGACGAGACTCCTCTGGAATCTGTTTCGGTGGCCGACGAGATTCATACGGTACTGCGAGAAGGAGTCAAGAAACGCCAGGTGAAGGCTGAATACCAGACGCCCTCCGGCGATAAGCGCTCCCTTTCGATGACCATATCGCAAGTTCCAGCAGCGGACGGCAGCCTGCTCGGCGTGGCGTGTCTCATCAATGATCTGACCGAACTCGATAGCATCCGGCGACGGCAGGAACTGCACGGCGAAATTTCGGCAGAGATGGCGCTGCAGCTGCGCACATCGCTCACAACCATCTCCGGCTTTGCACAGCAACTGGCCAACAACCGCGACCCGGACATGGCCAGAGAGATTGCTACCGACATTGCGCACGAGGCGGCTCAACTGGACCGGACGATTGGAGGTTTTTTGACCTCCAAGCAAGCGGCAATTCGGCAGGCGCTTCACATTGAGAATTGAACACAACGAAGCATGGGCACTGGCCCACGGACAATTCAGGATGAAACAAGAGGTGGCGACAATGAAACAAACGACGAACGTAGGACTCGAAATCCTTCTGCTTCTGGGCATGGCGGGACTTCCAGCCAGCGCCCAGAGCCAGGCTCCCTCAAACTCGCAGCAGGGGCAATCCCTCGGCGACTACGCCCGGCAGATTCGCAAGGATCCCGATTCCGCCAAAGCGAAACCGCACGTTTTTGATAACGACAACTTGCCGAAGACTGACAAGCTTTCCGTCGTCGGCAAAGCCACACCCGCCGAGCCCGCTCCAGAAGAGAAGCCTGCCGACGCCAATGCGACCACTCCGGCGGCGGGGGCAGAAGGAAAACCTGCGGCCGCAACAGCCACTCCACCCACCGATACCAGCAAGATGGACGACGCCGCCAAACAGGCTGCCTGGAAACAATGGGGCGATAGGCTAAAGAACCAGCAAGAGACGATCGACTTGCTCCAGCGCGAACTCGATGTGCTACAGCGTGAGTATCAGATCCGCGCCGCCGCCATGTACGCCGACGCAGGCAACCGCCTGCGCAACTCCGGCGATTGGGACAAGCAGGACTCACAATACAAACAGCAGATTGCCGACAAGCAAAAGGCTCTGGACGACGCCAAGCAAAAGCTCGACGATTTGCAGGAGCAGGCTCGCAAAGCCGGGACTCCCAGCTCGATTCGTGAACCCTAATTGGGAGGAGAAGAAATACTCGAGGCGCCGGATCGAAATCCCGGCGCTTTTTGCTTCAGGGTTGAGCGAAAGCCGTTATTGAAGTTGGCACAGCCTTCGGATCTGCTGGAGGTGATGCAAGCCGTGGATAAGGTGAAATTTGCGCCACTGCGGCGCGGACAACGGGCCAAGAATCGGATGATCCAGAACCTTCATAGTTCTTCCGAAACGCGTCTCGCATTGGGCAATCACTTCATCCATCCGGGCGATCTCTGGACCAATCTCAGCGAGCACCGTCTCTGCAGAAGTTCCACGCGGCCGGGAGCGCTCCGGCGCTTCGCGTCCTCCCGGGATATAGCCGATGCCGACAACAACCCAAGCCTGTGCTCGATTCTTCCACGTTGGTTTTCCGGCAAGAGGCTTGTCAGCCGCAAGGACGCGACCGAATCCTTTCACGGTTCCCGCGTATGTGAGGTAAAGATGCTCGAGAATTTCGGCAGTGGACCACTTCCCTTCAGGGCGAACCTGCATTTGCTCTCTAGACAAAGTCGAGATCGCCGCCGAGATTTCGCGTTGCAGTTTCTCCAGATGAGGGTCCACGAGTGTTACTCCCCGTCGTCGTGCTTTCGGTTAGAATGTTGCCGCAACGATAAACCCATGCCAGTTATATCAGGAAGGATGCCATGAGAACGGCGAGCCCTGCCAATGTGTGCTCCGTTATGAAACCGGCGGAAAACTATGGCGTATTTTTCTCATCTCGCGATAGGAGATCTAATCTGCGGCCCGTGTACATCGCGCTTTCTGCCCTGTTTTTGTTAGGCCTGATGACGGCCTGTTCTTCAGAATCGACTAAGCCTGCCGAACCTGCCAAGCCTGAAGTCAAAGGGCCGGAACTGCTGACGGCGCGTTCTGCGTTTCAGAAGCTTTATGTAGCGGCGCGAGGCTGGAACCAGGATGCGCGTCCCTACCGCATTACTTCGACCGTCACCAGTGACGGGAAGGGCCAGGATGGAAAATGGGCGGTGTGGCAAGGCAGCTTCGCTTCCGCGGCGCAGCGCTCGGCAAAGACGTATACCTGGTCTGGCAGTGCTGCCGATGGAGCACCGTCCCGGGGCATCAATCCGGGAATTGAGGACAGCTACAGCGCCACGAATGCATCCACACAGACTTGGGACATCCAGTTCCTAAAAATCGATTCCGATCAGGCTTTGGCTACCGCACAGAAGCATGGCGGCGACAAGATTCTGGAAAAAGAGCCCGACACTCCTGTCACTTACGTTTGCGACTGGAATCACAACACCAACCAATTGGTGTGGCATGTCATCTATGGCTCAAACCGTGAAGGAGCCAAGCTGAAAATATCGGTCGATGCTTCTACGGGAGAGTTCATCCGGGTGGAGAAATAAGACCGGTGCCGCAGCTAAGCGGGAACTAGCGGCTGGATTCTTCAACTTCGTTCCAGCTCAATCTTGATGAGCGCAAAAAACCGATAAAGCGCCTCGGCCGAAGAAATCGCTTTCTTGAGGGTTTTACGCTCGCCAAACGCCACAACGTCCTGCGGTGAATAGTGAAGACGTACGCGGTCGGCCGCGCAGTGGGCACTTAGTATTTCAACTCCCGCCGCGGCGACATCCGCCTGAAGACGGGTGACATCAACCTGCTTTTTGCTTCCGGACTGCATTCCGCAACCGCTCCTTAGTTTGTTGTTTAACCGGAGGGAACGCAGGCGGGCCCAGGGATTCGCGGGGAGGACTGCCAGTTCACGAATCCGGCGGGGCCCACCCGCGACGTCGTTCGTTTTGCTATGTATGCTATTTAGTATACACCGTTAATAATACGCAGTGCAAGAAACGTTTATAGTGGAACAGCCGGAGGCAAAGTGCCGCGACACCCTGATCCCGAGCTTGAGCAACGAATACTGACGGCGGCGTCCCGGCTCTGGACGCGTGGCGGCGAAAAAGCGCTCACGATGCGGGCTGTGGCGAGCGCAGCCGAAACCACTACCCCTACGGTATATGAGCGCTACCGGGATCGCGCCGACATCCTTCGTGCCTTACGCCTCAAGGCCCGGCGTGAGCTCTTTGCCGCCCTTAGTCCCACGCGATCCTTATCGGAAGCGGTTCACGCTTACCTGAACTTCGCTCTCGCTAACCCACATGGATACGAGGTTTTGTTTGACGGAGTGGGGCGTCCACCTTCGCTCCACGAACCGTGGCCGTCGTTTAACCTGATGAGACAGAAATTGGTGGCGCGGTTGGGAGGAACTCCGCGCCAGCACAATCGCCTGATGCTGGCTATCTGGTCACTCATGCATGGGACTGCGATGCTGATCATCCGAGGCGGATTCGAAGGAGCGCTCCGTACGCAGGCTGTGCACGCTTGCACCGACACAGTGGAAACGGTCGTGCGTTGCGCGGCGCGCCCTAAGTCGCTCGCGCTCACCGGTCCGAGTTGGCCTCGAAACCTTGTTCTAGGCGAGGGTGAACAAAGTTCCGCCGGAAACGGAAATTTCAGGAAGTCGAAAGGAAGGAAGAAGCACAAGGGATGAATTCCGCGCCTCTGGAGTTCCCAGAAACACGGGTGGAGCTTATTGCTTCTGCTTGGCGCTCGCGGCCGGAGTTTTCAGGCGCTCTATCGCTTTTTTCGTAGTGTCCGCTTCCGGGCCGGACGGCAGAATTTTCAGATACCGCTCGTATTCCGCAACTGCTTCATCGGGACGGTCCATCCTTTCCAGACATATCGCAAGTTTATACGTCGCTTCCGCATCATTCTCTTTGTAGTACAGCGCTTCGCGATAGCGACTCTCGGCACCAACATAATTCTTGCGCTTGAAGTAGTAATCTCCGACCTCAACATCTTTCGCTGCCTTATGGGGATCCCACGGGTGAAATTCCATCGTGCCGCCGCCTGCTGACAAACCTTCGTCCGTCAGCGTGTCAGAGCTCTGCGGGTGCGTTTTGGCGTCGTCTGCCGGTGGGCTGATGTCGATTTGCGTGTCTTTGCTGGAGCTCTCTCCGGGTTCATTCTCTAGAGAAGATGCATCGACCCTGTCGGAGCGAGGAGGTGCAAGCTTCGGATTATCCGCATCTTTCGCCTGCGCCGGAGACTTCGCACTCGAGGTTTTGGACTTCGATGGAGCCGGCGAGTCCGGTGTCTGAGCCTGTACTGCGATAGCTCCCGCGATCAGCAGGACGAAAAAGAAAACGCGCATGCTTTTATCTTAACCGCCTCCATGGGTTTTCCGGAAAGCGTCCAGGCATCGTTTCGCCGTCTCCAACTCGGAGTAGCGGCTTCCCTCTTGCTCGATCAAATAGTATTCAACGCCGCCAACGCTTTCCGCCGCCTGGAAAATCGCCTTCCAATCGGCCTTACCTTCTCCAAACAGGGTCTTATACGCAACGTTAGGATCAGCAGACCAGTCTTTACAATGGATGGAGCGAATGCGCCCCGGGTTGGCTTTGATCCAGGCGACGGGATCGGCACCCGCTTCCATGCAAGTACCCACGTCCAGTTGCAGCATCACCGAAGGGTTTGTGTTGGCCGCGAGAATCTCGATTGGCCGTTTGCCTCCAACAGCTTTCCACTCCGCATCGTGGTTGTGATAACCAACTCTAAGCCCGGCGGGCGCCAGCTGATCGGCAGCGGCATTCAGCTTTCCCGCCAGCGCCTTCCATGCTTCCGCGTCCGGTTTTGGATCGCTCCAAGCCTGCACTACGTATTTCGAGCCAAGAATCAGATTGAGAGCTTTTGTGTGCTCGATCTTGTCGGCGCTGAAGTTCGCCTCATCGTTGTGTGTCGAATAGCAGTGGATGCCCAGTTCGTCCATCAGCTTGCGCATGTCTTTCGCTTGCGCTTCAGTCCATTCAAAGTACGGGCCATAGAACTCTACGACCTGATATCCCATCTGCGCGACTGCCCGCACAGTGCCCTGCGGATCCTTCTGCAAGGCGTCTCGAACTGAGTAAAGCTCAAGTCCAACCGGAACAGACTTTGACGAAGCCAGGCCGGAGGCAACTCCGCGCAACACCCAGGGCAGAGTTGCTGACATGGCAAGAAACGACCGCCGCGAAAAGTTGAGGTGTGGCATGGCTGAAATATTACGCCTGCGGGGCAAGTGGGAGCAGTGAGGAATGCACAATGCGCAGTGGGATAGCCGACCCTTGCTTCGATCCTTGCGTGGCTCAATCGCTGTTTATTGCTTCTTAGGAAAGAGCGTGGTTAAGCGCTCAGCCAGCGTCTGCACCGCCTGGTTGAGCGCCGGGAGTCCGGGCGTATCGAAATCAAGATCAAGCGCTTCCAGATCGCGGGTCACATCCTTCACAAGCTGTGTGGTCATCTGCACACGCTGGCGCATGACTTCATTGATCAGCTGATACGGATCGTTTCCTTTTCCCTGACTTTCCAGCCAGCGCTGAACCGCCAGGCTGGCCTGTCGTGCTCTCTCCGAGGCGGTGCGAAAATCCATGAGGACTTTCACATCGATCATCCCGGTCTTGACCGAATTCTCGAGCTGCTTCAGTTCATCATTGGACTCTTCAGGCGCGATGGGAGCTCAGGGTCTTGCTGCGGTTTGGAAGCCATGACTGCAAAAATCCTTTCACGTCTCGAGCGCAATGCGAATTTGCGCGACACCGTTCGACGTAGCGTAATTCTGTGGCGAAGGGATGTCGATCTTACTTCGGTCATGAGCATCTGCTTAGCGGAAAAGCGCGGAAAGCCGGGTCGAATCCCGGGATGTCAGACCAAAGTAACTGGAAAATCCGTGGTCGGCCGCTATTCTGGATACGCTGCCCCCCAGGCTCGTAAACACCCCTATTTCCGGGAGTTTGCGAGGTTTTGCAAGAGAACTCGATGGAAGCTTCCCACTCACCGCAGAACCCAGAGCCGGAACGCGCATCCGTGTCTGACAAATCACGTCCCGATGCGTGCGTGTCGCTGTTCCTCCGCCTGTGGACGAATGGGGGCCCGTCACAGCCGCCAATCGGACTTACATTGGCTGCAGACCCGGACATCGCTGGCCTGATTGAGGAAATTGTCCGCGACAACAAGGGGGAGATCGCGCAGTGCAAGCCCGAACTGTGGTCAGCTGGATTCGCGGACGCGGCTCACGCGCTGTCTGCGGCCAAGACCCTGCAACAGCGTTTTCTGACGTTTCAGCGCAAGACGGAGCCCCATCAGGTCGTTCCCTCTATCTTGATCTACACCATCACGGAGAAAGCTTCAGCACCGGACGAGGCTGCTCCAGAGGACATGCTGGCCAATATCACATCGGCCCAGATCCTCATCGCCGGTAACATCTATGAGCAAATGAAGGCCGTCCCCGGCTTCAAGTTCAATTCCACCCCAGTCCGAAACTCGGGGGAGACGTTTGGTCCGGAAGCAATCTACGAGATGCTATGGACCGACGATTCCACCTACGGGCACTTGCGCCAGGCAAGCTGGGCCGGCCTGAAGACCGTTGGCCGCTATCAGGTTCAGGAGGAACTCGGGCGGGGCGCCATGGGCGCAGTCTACAAGGCGCATGACGAACTGATCGGACGCACCGTTGCGCTAAAGACAATCGCTATCGACCGCAATGCTCCGAATCGCGATGATCTGATCGAACGCCTCAAGCAAGAGGCTAAAGCCGCCGGTGGACTCGATCATCCGAACATCATCACCATCTATGACGTCGGCCAGCAGGACGATGTTGTGTATCTCAGCATGCAGTACGTCAAAGGGACCACGCTGCAAGCTCTTCTCGCTGGTGCCGGTGTGCCCCCACTGGCAACGTTCCTTTCCTGGGCAGATCAGATCTCGGCAGCCGTAGGATTCGCTCATTCCGGCGGAGTAATTCACCGCGATCTGAAGCCTGCCAATTTGATGGTGACCGACGAAGGCATGATCAAGGTACTCGACTTCGGCATCGCCAAGCTTGAGAACACATCACTGACTCAGACTGGACTCGTCGTAGGCACGCCAAGCTACATGGCTCCCGAACAACTGGCGGGCAAGAAGGTAGATCACCGTGCCGACATATTCTCGCTGGGATCTGTGTTCTACGAACTGCTCACCCGCGAGAGGCCATTTCTCGGCGACGTCACGACCATCATGTACAAGATCGTCAACGAAGATCCGGTGGCGCCGTCTCTAGTCAACCCGGCCATCCCCGGCGGTATCGATGCTGTCATTCGCAAGGCTCTCGCTAAAGATCCGAAGGATCGCTTTCAGAACTGCGAAGAAATGCGCGCCGCACTTGCCGAACAGGGTGCACGCATGCATCTGAGTCCCGCAACTGTAGGTTCCTCTGCAGTCAAGCCCAAACCGCAAACTGAAACCACTTTGCCGGCTTTTCTTCTAACTGATCCTCCTCCGAAGCGACGAAATCTCTGGCCGCTCGCCTTTGTCCTATTGTTTCTTGTAACTGCTGGTTGGGCGTTCTATGTCCATACCACCACAGGCTCCTATCCGTCTTTCGTCGATAAATTGACTGGAGTATCGCAATCATCTTCGCAGACGCTTCATGAGCCCAAGCCCACGTCGTCTGCAGCACAGGAAAAAGCAAACCCATCCGAGGAACACGTCAATCGCGACAACGAAGTTGCGCCTTCGAATAGCGCAACGCCATCAACTGGCTCCGCGCCTGACCAGGCAACGGGATCAATGCCAGCAACTGGGGCGCCCGAGACCGGTACTCCTGCAGCTCCAGCCGACGGCGAAGGTGTAAGTCCGAGTGACGGAACCGGGGCTCTCATGACTACTAAGGCGCCGGCGCAACCCAACGCGCCGCCCCAACCCGCTGTACTGCCCTCGGCAACAGCTCCGCCAGTTTCAAACGCCATCACAGAAAACACTGAAAGATCTCCATTTTCTCCTGTCTCAAACGCAGCAGCGGGAAGCACTCTTCCTGCACAAACGGCAAAGAGACCGGCTCGCCCCGCGGCTCAAAGTGTGGACGGTTTCACCCGGAAAGACGTGCCGGAATTGCTGCGCGTCGCCGAAATCGCGGCTCGACGCGGCGATTATCGATTGGCGACGTACGAGTACAACCTCATTCTCAAACTTGATCACGACAACGCCACGGCCCGCAACGGATTGCGCCTGATCCGAGCAGATCGTAATTTCCGATAGTTCTGCTTCCGCTTCTTTCATTGACACTCGATAAGGGAATGGATATGCTTCCCCGGCACGCATCCCCCGCGTGTGTGTTGGGCCTAAGAGATACGAGGGGCGTTGAAAGTTGGAGCGCGGGACCTCCAATCAGGTCACTGAACTGCTTGTCCGCTGGCGGGGCGGCGATAAAGCGGCATTGGATTCCCTCATGCCGCTGGTTTACACGGAACTGCGACGCATTGCCAACCGCTATCTTCAAGGAGAGCGTTCCGACCACACGCTGCAAAGCACCGCGCTCGTGCACGAAGCCTACGTTCGCATGACGCAGCAGGATCTGCCCCAGTGGCAGAATCGCGCGCACTTTTTCGGGGTGGCAGCTCAATTGATGCGGCAGATTCTCGTCGACCACGCACGCAGCCACCGCGCTTCCAAGCGGGGAGGCAGCGCCTTCAAACTGGCGCTCGATGAAGCCGAAGAACAGCCCCTGGTGCGCGACGTGGATATTGTTGCCCTGGATGATGCACTCAAGAGCCTTGCCCACATGGACGAACAGCAGAGCCGGGTGGTGGAGTTGAAATTCTTCGGAGGGCTGACGGTCGAAGATACCGCCGAGGTCCTGGGCATTTCGCCGTCCACCGTAAAACGAGACTGGACGACAGCGCGTGCCTGGCTCTTCCGCGAACTCAACCGGAGTGCCGCAACGTGAAATCGGAACAATGGCAACAAGTCCGCGAAATTCTGAATTCCGCGATCGCCCTTTCGCCAGGCGAACGCTCCGCTTATCTTGATCAAGCCTGCGCGTCGGACCAGGCACTTCGCTCCGAAGTCGAATCCCTTCTTCGGTCGCACGACGACGCCGGCAGCGTTTTTCTGAACACTCCTGCCGCAGATTTGAAAGCTGCGATGAGCGACGACAGTCCGCGATCGAACTGGATCGGCCGCCGCATTGGTGTATATCAGATTGAAGCAGAAATCGGTCATGGCGGCATGGGAGAGGTGTACCGGGCCGTTCGCGCCGATGGGCAATTCAAGAAAACTGTCGCCATCAAAGTGGTACGTCGCGGACACGATACGAAAGCCGTGCTGGAGCGGTTCGTTCATGAACGGCAGATCCTGGCGTCGCTGGATCATCCCAACATCGCGCGCTTGTACGACGGCGGAACGACCGAGGATGGGCTTCCCTATCTGGTGATGGAACTGATCGAGGGAACTCCCATCGATCAGTACTGTGAACAACACAATCTCGCCGTGAACGAGCGCCTTAAACTGTTTACACAAGTGTGTTCGGCCGTTCAGTACGCCCATCAACGCCTGGTCATTCACCGCGACATCAAGCCCAGCAACATCCTTGTAACCGCGGACGGAACTCCCAAGTTGCTGGATTTCGGCATTGCGAAGCTCCTCGATCCTGCTGGAGGCGCTGAAACCACTATGCTCGCCGCAATGACTCCGGAATATGCCAGCCCGGAACAGATTCGCGGCGAAACCATCACAACCGCCACCGACGTCTATTCGCTCGGAGTAGTTCTGTATCGCCTTCTGACGGGCCGATCCCCTTATCCGGAAAGCACCCGTTCCACTTTGGAATTTGCGCGTGTGATTTGCGAGGTGGAACCTCCGCGCCCGAGCGCAGCCTTGTCACGTCTAGCCTAGTCCGTACGCTCATCCGCGCCATGCCCCAGTCATCGAAAAAATCGGCCGCGAAGTTGAAGATTTTGTTGCGCGGTGAGCTCGATAACATTGTGCTCAAAGCACTGCGCAAAGAACCTGGCTCACGATATGCATCCGTCGAGCAGTTCGCGGACGACATTCGCCGCCACCTCAACGGATTGCCGGTTCTCGCCATCAAGGGTTCTCGGACCTATAGAGCGAAGAAATTCGTCCTCCGCCACAAAGCCGCCGTCAGCGCTGCGGCGATTGTGATCGTTGCCATACTTGGAGGTGCGGCAGCGACGATCCGCGAAGCCCGCATCGCGCAGGCTAATGCCCGCCGCGCCGAGCGCAGGTTCAACGACGTTCGCAAATTGGCAAACTCGTTTCTATTTGAAATTCACGATTCCATTGAACATCTTCAAGGCTCCACTCCTGCGCGCGAACTGATCGTCAAGCGAGCGCTCGAATATTTGGACAGTTTGTCGCGTGAATCGTCGTCTGATCCCAAACTTCAGTTGGAACTGGTCAGCGCATATGAAAAGGTCGGGGAGGTTCAGGGTTCTCCTTATCGCGACAATCTGGGGAATTCCAAAGGAGCTAGGGATAGTTTTCAGAAGGCGATCGCTTTGCTTGAACAGTTGCTCAAAGCGTCTCCAGGAAACTCCGATCTCCGCAGCCAGATGGCGCGCGATTATTCCGAACTCGGAGACATTCTGAATACTGGTGGCGATCTCAAAGCCGCCATGGAGTGTTACCGCAAAGGACTGGACGCCTTGGAATCGGATTCTCATCCAAACCTAAAGACACGAATCCGGACGGAACTTCTGTATGACCGCTACGGCGCGGGCCTCGTGACGGCAGGTCAACTCGGCAAAGCGGCGGACGACTTTCAGAGATCCCTGCACGCGATTGACGAAGTGCTCAAGGAAGACCCGAGCGATCGTGAGACCGCTCGCGACAAGGGGGTAACGAGCATCCATCTGGGCAATTGTTTGGGGCAGATGCGAAGACTGACTGATGCGCTCGCAGCATTCCGGATGGCGCGCAGCGTGTTCGAGTCACTGGCGCAGGCTGGAAATGCTCAGTCAGCGAGAGATATCGGCGTTGCGGATGCCGGGATTGCCGACTTGTTGTTGAAAACCGGAGACGCGCGTGGCGCACTTGCGATTCATTCGCGAGTATACGAACAAGACCAACTTGCGGCGAAGGCCGACCCCTCCGATGTGCTGCTTCGGCGCGATGTCTTCATCGACTTGTACAAGCTCGCCGGGGCTCAATCGGCTCTCGGAAGACTCGACGAAGCGATTGCGAACGAGCGCAAGGCAGTGACCTTGAACGAAGCTGAAGCTGCCAGGGATCCGGGGAGTGAATGGCTGCGCACCGATCTGGAGACGATCTACTTTCAACTCGGCGAGATCCTGCGTAAGGCTGACCAAGATCGTGACGCCCTCCGCAGTTTCGAGAAGGCGCACCAGTTGACACAGTCGATGCTTCAAAAGGACCCAACACGTATGGAACTGCGCGGCGATTTATCTCTAATCGAGATGAATGAAAGCGACCTGCGGCTTAAATTCGGTGACTCGCAGGCTTCGCTCGCAGGGTATAGAGAAGCGCTCGCGTCGGCCGAATCTCTCGCGGCTTCGTCTCCGGAAAACGGCGAGTGGCAGATTCTCCGGGCGCAATTGAGCCAGAAGCTTGGGGAATATTACGCATCACAGCCAAAACGGCAGAAGGAGAAGGACTCGACGAACGACTCTCGGGAAGAGGCCCTGAGATGGTTGCGCCAGGCTCAAGAAATGTGGATACAACTCCAGCAACAAGCAGCTCTCGGATCTGACTATGCGAATGCTTTGGCCGAAACGCACAGAGACATTGCTGGCCTGCAATCCCCGGCTCTCGGTGAGAATTGAGTCCCGCACGAAAAAGCACCACAGAGGACAACGATTGTGCAGAGTCCTTCTCTACCCTACGCTATCTTTGCCTCTGTGGCTGCATCCCCGCAAAAGCCGGTCACTGCTTCGGACTGACGGCTGTCAGCACGCTGGTGGCCGCCTGTTGCAACAGGGGAGTAAGAACATCCTCACCATCGGACTTCGCCTTGCCTTGCAGGGCGTTCTGCACGACAGGCGCATTCTGTCCCGTGGCAAGCAATTGATACTGCACGGAGACATCGTCTTTTGACTTAATCTGCCCGTTAAAACCGGCGAGTTGGTTCATCGCCTGCTGCTGGGCGATTTGCGAGGCAGCCACTCCAGCGGCCTGTGCCGCGACAGCGCCACCCATGCCGTGGGCCATCGCACCCATCGGAGTCATGCTGGCAGCAATACTGCCCACCTTCATGAACTTACCGAAACCGCCGGAGCTGTGTTTCACGCTCACCGCCGAGAACAGGATGAAATCGCACTGTTTCTGCTGAGCTTCGGCCTGCAACTGGACGGCGAGGTGAGAATCCAAAGGAGCAATTTCGATGACAGGTCCGCTCATCAGCGCAACCTCAGCGTTACGGATGGGCGTGCTGTAGTCGGCGCCGGCGTTATTACCTTGTCCGACCTGGGCGTCAGGGGGCGCAACTCCGATGCGGATTTTGCCCGGAGCCTTCGGTCCGAGTGCAACTGGCGCGGGAGACGCGATGGCGTTCGCTTGCACGCCGGTCTGCGGCATTCCGCCCATCATCCCCTGCATTCCACCCATCCCGGAAGCCTGTGCCATAACCAACTGCTGCTGCATCACCGCGTTGGCGTTCTGCTGCGCAGCCGGGGCGGCCATCGGATTCAGCATCCCTGCCTTCATGCTGGCAGCTAATGAATTGGCATTGGTATTTGGAGCAGCTTGAGCCCTTCCTTGCGGCATTTGGGGGGTTGGACCATACGAGGGAGCCGAGTTAACTAATTGCTGCCCAATCGAATTTGTACCCGGGGCTTGCAATTCGGCCAACGACGCGACCTGACGATAGCCTGCGGGCACATCAAACATCTCCGCGGGAAGCTGCTGTTTGGAAACTTCTGCGACGCGGATGCTGACCGTCGCGGTCCTGCCATCCGGCGTCGGAATGGAGATGTCTTCCTGCATCGGATAGCCGGTCTTTCCGCTACCGACAGACCGCGAGATAAGTCTGTCGTGACATCCAGTCCCTTGCTGCACGGGCGGCGCGATCGCCCCGCAGGCCGCCTGATCTTTGGAGAGGTCAGCGAACCATCCATCGATTTCGAATGACTGGCGCACTTGGGTGCAAGCATCCGCCGAAGGCTCCTGAACGACTTTCGCCTTCAAATGGCGCGCCTGATAACCATAAAGAGTTTTGCGCTCACCGGTATCCGTAACGGTTGTGGTGATGGTGATCTTGCCTCCCTGCGCGTCAGGAGGAGCGACTCCAGAGGCTAAGGCAGCCGCTTTAGCGGCGTTTTCATCCTGAGGGTCATCGGCCACGTAATATGATTGACTCGCCTCATTCAGCGTTAGCGTACGGCGCAGATCGCATTGGTGCAGCGTAATTGTGCTCCCGTTCGGGGTCTGCGTCACAGTGCGCTCCCGCCCTCCCTTGATGGACGTCTCGGTGGTCGACACAACATATCCACCGGTCGAAATGTTCTTTTTGAGATGCAAATCCTGCGCCTGGCTCGCGGTCGCGAGAGCCAGCGTGGCCAGAAATGACAAGCGGCACAACTGTGAAAGGCTAGGCATGGTCTACTCCTTTGAATTGAGCTGGGAGAAGCCGCCATTCGCCATGGTTTACGTTGGCTAACAGTCACGCCCCACGGTGACGTTTGCGGAATGTCTCCTATTTCTACAGGCGAAAATTCTGCCCGAAACAGATCACTCGGCACCCAGAGGATTACGTGACATTGACTCCCCCGAGAGCGGCCAAAGATTGCTCGAAGCTTCAACGGTGCGGGCACAGATACAAAATCCGCTGAGCTTCGAGCATTCCCCCTATGGAGAAAGGCGTAAACGACCCATGCCATTGGTTCAGACGAACTGATTTGTTCGAAGAGCCGAACGCCTAGGCCGTCAGAAGGGCGCTGACTAGAAGAGGCGCCGCAACAAATCGGCCAAGCCCCACACCAACTGGCCCCGGCCCCGATGAAGGAATACTCCAAACTGAGCCAGCAGCGAGTAGGCAACGGCCATCTGAGCAACCGCGAACCCTGCGATCGTGAACTGGCTAAGACTGAACACACCAATTCCAAATTGAGAAATCGTAATCACCCCGTACGCGAACTGTCCGATAGCAATGAATCGCTTCGCGGGCACTCGCCGCCGACTCGCGGTGTACTTGAACGATATATGCAGGAACGGCAAGCGAGGATGATCGCTTCGGACTTGTACTCGAATCCTCATCCGTCCCATTTGTCCCGCGCTGGATACGGCGCTCCACATTCAGGACAAAAAAGTCGCCTGCTTCCGAAATATTGCGAGTGCATTCACGGCACGGTTTCATAATGGCTTTCCCGCGCAGAACATCGCGACGTGCTTCGAGGTAAACTAATTGTCATCCGGGGTCTGCTCGACAGATCTGGGAACCGATTCAGTCTCGGCCTTGGGGGCGCTGGAGCACAATGAATCGAAGAATTTTCTCAATCATGACCCTGGCGGCTGCCTTGGCGACCGTGGCGCCGATCTTCGCCCATCACGGCCTCGCCCGCTTTGATACCACCCACATCGTAACCATGAAGGGTACCATCACCCGCTTTGACTGGATCAATCCTCACGCCTACGTTTATGCCGACATCACGGAAAATGGCAAAACCGCAAACTGGATGCTCGAGTGCGGCAGTCTGGGAATGCTAAACCGCTTCGGCTGGAGTCCCGACGTCGTCAAAAAGGGCGACAAAGTTACGGTGTACGGATTCATCGCCAAAGACGGATCGCCCTACATGGCGTTGCAGAAAATTGATCTGCCAAACGGCAAATCGCTCCCTGGAGAACCGTAAACACACAGATCATGCTGCAATTTTGCCAGTGGCTGGACCAAACCGCGCTGGGCAGTGCTATCCGTCAGTCCCTTTGGCTGTTCCCTGCGGTTGAGACCGTACACCTGCTCGGCATGGCCGCACTGGTTGCGACCAGCACGGTTCTCGACCTACGGCTACTGGGCCTCGCAGCCCGTCGGCAGCCGATTTCCAAACTCGCCGCACGCCTGATTCCCCTCGCATGGCTTGGCTTCGCCGTGCAGCTTGTCACCGGTGCGCTTCTCTTCTCATCAGAAGCCGTCAAGATCTACGGTAATCCCGCGTTCCGGTTGAAGATGCTCTTGCTGTTATTGGCTGGAGTGCAGGCCCTAATATTTCAGACATTTGTTTCTGGAAAGCTGACCGCATGGGATGAGAGAGCCTCAATGCCGGTCACTGGGAGGTTAATCGGTTTGAGTTCCATCCTGTTGTGGGCGGGAATTGTTACCGCAGGACGGTTCATCGGCTTCGTATAGCCCAGCTCGGGACCAGATCGACCACGCAGCCAATTACTGCTCGCACCGCTTGAAGCTCAAAGACAAAAAAAGCAGGCCGCTCAGGGGGAGGCTTTGAGCGGCCTGGTTGGCGAAGTCCTCCGGGGAGGAGGGTAAAAGCTTTAGTCCTTACATGGACGGATTGTTTCCCGTGCTCGGCGTCGACGGAGCGCTGCCGCCCACGGTGTTCGTCATCAGGCGGACATCCACGCGGCGGTTGTCGGCGCGTCCAGCCGAGGTCTTGTTGTCCTCAACTGGTTTGTCCTTGCCGAGACCGATCACATAGATCTTGTGTGCCGGCACGTTGTATTTGGTCGCCAGGTACTGGATCACCGAATTGGCGCGCCGCTGGCTCAGATCGTAGTTGTAATCGGCCGGCCCGACGGAGTCACATCCGCCTTCGAGCGCAATGATATAGCCCTTGGTCGAAGCAATCTGGCCGGCGAGTTGATCGAGAGCTTCCTTCGCCTTGGGCGTCAGATTGTCCCTGTTGAAGCCGAACTTCACCGATGTCTCGGCGACGGCGTGATAGTTATCCAGGTTGGCGACCGTGTTGGTCAGCACGCCGACGCGTCCGTTCGCAGCATCAGCGACTTGCTGCGCCTGTTGCGCGTTCTGGGCAGCGACCTGCGTCTTTTGCTCGACTTCAGCGGTCTTCGCGTTCACCGCCTGGATGCCGGCCTGCGCGCGCGCGTCAACGTCTTTGATATCGCGCGTATTCTTCGCAGTCAGGTCGTCCAGTTCGTTGGTCTTGTTGATCAGTGGCGTCGTCTGATTCTTCACATAGTTTTTGCTGACGCAGCCGACGGTGGCCACCATGCTGGCTGCCAAGCAAATCACTAACGAAGTGCGGTTCATAGGGTGAGGCTCCTTGTCCGATCTCTATGATGCGTCGGGATGTTTCCGCGCAAAATGCTAGTTTTGAGGCCCTGGGAAATGACTTACCACAGTACAAGTCCCGATTCCTACTTGTGCAAGGCTGATGCCAGTTTTCCAAACTCGACCTGCAATGCGTAAGTATATACCTTTTCAATAGGTTACGTGTACTTCCTCCCGGTACTATTAGATGGTCGGGTACCCTCCGGAACGCAAACCCAACATCATGAATGGAAAATTTATACAGTAACTTGAGGTCAAAAACCGGGCCCGGACAGTTCACACGCCAGTGATAACAATCCGTCTGCGCCGTAAGTTAAGCCTTCTCAAAACCCTCAGCCCTTTAGGTTTGAACTTCCGCCCGAGAGCGGTTAGCAGTAAAGGAACATCCCTCACTTCCATATCCCACTGATCGGCGCTGCATCTCGATCATTCGCAGTCAGTGGTTCCAACCCGAAATTCTCCTCAATAGTCTTCAGCACGCTGTAGTGGTTGTAGTGCTTCCCCAAGACCGCCGGATCCTGCTGGTTCGCTGGCTTCACCATATCCCCGAGAAGAACGGTGTAGACGCGGTTGTCTTCATTCCCACCGGATTCATCAAACGTCACGATCACCAGCGTTCCCTTCCTCAGTTTGTCGGGAAAAGTCTGATCAAGGAACTTCTTCACCCAAGAGCCTGCAACCTCCGCTGTCGTGTCATGTCCATCATGATTCGTATTCGGCGTATAGAGCGAATAAGCGACCAGCCCTTTCTTGGCGTCCTGGACAAAAAAGTTGTCGGCCTTCGCCGAATCGACCCCAATCACGCGGTCGCACCACTTCTCCTGCACCTCCTGAAAACTCATGAACGGGACATGGCGTCGTACGTAGTTGCCGCGTTTGTCGGCAATATGGAGGCCGGAAATCTGCCACGGACAATTCCCCGGCGGAAGCTCCTCCGCGTACTGCTTGAAATCGAGGCCGGCAGCAATCAGGCGGTCCGCGATGGTCTTGTGCGCAGAATCATTAGGAAAGTTCACTTGCTTGTCACCAAGAAAGCTTCCCCGCCGATGCAGACCGAAATCCGACCCGGCGATCATGGCCAGGTAGTTGGGATACGAGGGATGAAACAAAGCATGAAAATTGGAGAAACTGGCGCCCTGTGAGGCGAGCGCGATAAGACTTGGATCGCGCATCGCTCGCTCATAATCCACATTCTCGAGAACGATGATCAGCACGCGGTCGAAGTGATGCGCTTTCGACCGGGCGGCCGCTCGCGCTGCTTCCTCTTCCTTTCCTTTTTCCGATTTCGTGATTTCAGGTTGCGATTGGCCGGGCGGTAATGACTGAACGCTCTGCGACACCGCGCATGTGCACAGAACGAAAGCGGTCACGGCCGTATGGAAGGATTGACTCCGAATAGCTCTCCGGAGCGCGCGATTAAGCCTCATCTTCCCTTTTTGTAACACAATGGCTTCAGGACCCATCCAATACAATTGATCGGGCGGTTCTTTATTGTTCGATGAAAATCTCATTCGGGTTGTCTGATTCAACAATCAAAAATCTACAATTTCTCAATGGACTTGCAGTCGAAAATCCGCACCATCCCCACCGAGCCCGGCGTCTACCTTTATAAGAACGCCGAGGGCGATGTCATCTATGTGGGAAAGGCGAAGAACCTGCGCAGCCGGGTTTCGAGCTACTTCCACGAGGGTCGATGGGAAGACGCCAAAACCGGAACCCTGGTGCGCGAGGCGGTAGATGTCGAATACATCGTAGTCGCCAATAACAAAGAGGCACTGGCGCTTGAGAACAACCTGATCAAGCAGCGCAAGCCGCGATTTAACATCCTGCTGCGCGATGATAAGAGTTATCCGTACGTGAAGCTCACCTTAGGCGAGCGCTGGCCGCGTGTGTATGTGACACGCCGATTGCGCAAAGATGGCAGCGCCTATTACGGTCCATACTTCCCTGCCAATCTGGCCTATCGCATCACCGACTTGATCCATCGGAATTTCTTGATTCCTTCCTGCAAGGTCGACTTAACAAGATTTCATCCGCGGCCGTGTTTGCAGTACTACATCAAGCGCTGCCTCGGACCGTGTGTGCAGGACCTGACCACTCCGGATGCCTATCAAGAGGCAGTACGCGATGTAAAGATGTTCCTTGAGGGACGTCCCACGGATCTGGCGCGCTCCCTGCGGGCCCGCATGGAGCAGGCCGCCAGCGCCCAGGAGTATGAACGGGCAGCACGTTATCGCGATCTGATTTCGACGGTCGAACAACTCCAAGAGCGCCAACGCATCGCCGCAGCGGAAGGTGACGACGCCGATGTATTTGGCTACCACTACGAAAACGGCATGCTCGCGGTGAACTTGTTCCACATGCGCGGGGGAAAAATGGTCGATCGCCGTGAATTCTTTTGGGAGGACCTGCCAGAGTTTGCTTTGAGCGATGAACCGGAGAGCACCCTAGCCCATGTAGGGACGGACGCATTCGTCCGTCCAGTCGAGCAAAGCTCGACAGCGCAGTTAGCCGATGGCGGCACTCAACCGGAAGAAGAGTCAGCACCGACGGACGCCCGAAGGCCGTCACCCCATGAGCCTGCTTTCCATCCCGGCGAGTTCTTCTCAGCTCTCTTGAAGCAGCTCTATATCGGCCAACCCTACGTTCCGCGCAACCTCTACGTCCCCGTCAGTTTCGAAGACCGCGAAGAACTCGAAGAGCTGCTTTCCGAGCAGGACAGCCGCGCCGCACGCGTCCACATTCTCGTTCCCCAACGTGGAGATAAGCGGTCGCTAATCGACCTCGCCGGCAACAATGCCAAGCAGTCTTACGACCAGCGTTTCCGTGTACTCAAGCCTAACGCGCGCAAGATTCAGGAAGAACTGCAAGAAACCATCGGCCTTCCCGATCTCCCAAAGCGAATCGAGTGCTTTGACATCTCGCACATCCAGGGTGCGGAGACAGTTGCCTCGATGGTCGTGTGGGAAGACGGCAAGATGAAAAAGTCAGACTACCGCAAGTTCATCATCCGCACCGTGGAGGGCGTCGACGATTTCGCCTCCATGCGCGAAGTCGTGACCCGCCGCTACAAGCGCCTGCAGGATGAACAGAAACCGATGCCCAGCCTGGTGCTGATTGACGGCGGCCTCGGCCAATTGCATGCTGCTGCCGAAGCTCTCGAGAAACTCGAGATCATCAACCAACCGCTGGCCGCGATCGCGAAACGAGAAGAGATTCTCTACGTCTATGGCCAGGAGAAGGATCCGATCGCACTCGATCACCATTCCCCTGTCCTCCACCTCATCCAAATGATTCGAGACGAGGCGCACCGCTTTGCTGTCACATTCCACCGGAAACGGCGGCAGATCCGCGATCGCTCAACGGAGTTGCTGGAAATCCCAGGAGTAGGTGCCAGCACTTCTCGCCGCCTGCTCGAACACTTCGGCAGTGTCCAGGCGGTACGACAGGCCGACGCTGCCGCTCTGTCAGCCGTTGTCACGCGCGCGCAGGCGGAGTCCATCCGCAATCACTTCCATAAGTGAATCTGGGGCGGTACCATTCGTATCCAAAGACTGACGCTACATGAACGACAACAGGCCTGAAAAGCACACCATCTCCGCTTCGGCGATCATTCCCGCCCGCCGCGAACGCGTTTACTCGTTGATCTCGAACTACCATGACGGACATCCGCGCATTCTTCCCAAACAGTTTTCTGGCCTCGTCGTAGAGCAGGGCGGAGTCGGCGCCGGCACCATCATTCGCTTCCAGATGAGCCTGCTCGGCAGGAAGCAATCCTTTCGCGCAGCCATTACCGAACCGGAGCCGGGACGAGTGCTGGTTGAGACCGATCTCGATACCAACGGCGCAATCACGACCTTCACCGTCAATCCCGGTGGCGCCCCCGCCGATTCTCATGTGACCATCTCGACGGAATTACCTGTGCGATCTGGATTTCTGGGCAAGATCGAGCGGACGATGACAACGTTGCTATTGAAACCCATTTACACAAAAGAACTACAAAACCTGGCGCGAGTATCGACAGGTCCGTTCGGAAGTTAGTTTAGAGCCTGTGAATTTCTCTGCGAACTCGCGCTCGTTCTCCGCGCGCTCAGCGGTTAAACAGTTGTTCGCTGGCACAGCTCGACTTTAATAGCAATTAGTCTCGGAGTTAAACTGGCGGCCCATATGAAGCGAACAATCTTTTTTGCTGGCATATTTTTCTTTCTGACGATTTCAAGCGGCGAAATCATTTCTGCTCAGAGCCCGACTCCTGACCGTGCCACGCCACAAGAGAAGCATCTTCGCAACGCGCACCAACTCACCTTCGGCGGACAGAATGCGGAAGCCTACTTCTCCGCCGACGGCAAGAAACTGATCTATCAAGCCTCCCACGGCGACATAAAGTGCGATCAGATCTTTGTGATGAACGTTGACGGATCCGATCAGCACATGGTTTCAACCGGCAAGGGACGCACCACCTGCAGCTTCTTCTATCCTGACGGAAAGAAGATTCTCTACGCTTCGACGCATCTCGCCAGTCCGGAGTGTCCGCCGCGACCGGATTATTCGAAGGGCTACGTTTGGGGCGTGTATGCAGGCTACGACATCTTCACGGCGAATCCCGACGGGTCGAACCTCAAGCGGCTGACCGCCACTCCGGGCTATGACGCCGAGGCGACGATCTCCACGGATGGCAAGAAGATCACCTTTACTTCCGTTCGCAACGGTGATCTGGATATTTACGTCATGGATGCCGATGGCAAGAACGTGAAACAACTCACCCATGAACTCGGCTATGACGGCGGACCCACGTTCTCTCCGGACGGCAAATGGATTGTTTATCGCGCGTATCATCCCCACGATGAGAACGACATCATGGATTACAAGCAATTATTGGCGCAGAATTTGATCCGGCCCACCTCGCTCGAAATCTGGATCATGAGATCTGACGGGAGCGACAAGAAGCAAATCACGAACTTGGGCGCGGCGAGTTTTGGCCCGGCATTCACGGCCGATGGCAAGAAGATCATTTTCTCTTCCAATTATGATCCCTCCACGCACGCCACAGGCGGCGAAGGAAACTTTGAGTTGTGGATGATGAATCCGGATGGCAGCAGCCTGGAGCGGATTACCTACAGCGACGGTTTCGACGGCTTCCCCATGTTCTCTCCGGATGGCAAGAAACTGGTCTGGGCCTCCAACCGAAATGGCAAGCAGCCCCACGAGACAAACGTTTTCATAGCAGACTGGGTGCCGTAAGACCAAGTTGAGAGGTTTGTCATCCTGAGCGAAGCAGAAAGCGCGACAAGCGCTTGCTGCGTAGTCGAAGGATCCCTACCATCGTTCTCAAATCTCAGTCTTGATCCAATTTCTATTTCGGCCCGTTAGCCTTCTCGGCCTTCGCCTTCTTCGCGGCCAGGGTCTTGTCCACCCACTCATCGGCAGTTTTCAAGTCCCGCGCCCGGCTTGCTGTATCGTCGCATTCCAAGTCGGCCCGCTCGCGATACATCAGATTCAAATAAGCCATCGCATCGTCATAGTCGGGACGCAACTGGATCGCCTTATCCAAATTAGTCATTCCATCCTCGATTACCGACCAGTTCTTGGCCCGAAGCTCATCACACAATTGCTTCTGTTTGGGATTCTTCGAATTTAAGTGCTGGTCCGGTTTCATATCGAGAAGTGCACGCCCTTCCATGCGAGCCTGATAGCACCTCGACCAGTCAATGACGCCAATCGAATACGGCGGTTCCGGGTCGTTAGGATCCAGATCTGATGCCATCTGGTAATACTTCCGCGCGTCATCCCACTTCTTCATGTTCAAATAAAGATAAGCGATACCCTTGGCGCCATTTACCCTTTGTTCGGTATTCGCATTCAGATCCAGCGCTTTTTGATACTGCGCGATCGCCTTATCCGCCAAGTGTACATTGTCCTCAGTATCCACGCCCGGAATGTACTGATTCACATAAACGGTCGCCAGATACATGTGCGCGTTGATGTTGTCCGGATCGAGTTCGACGGCCTTCTCGAAGTGTTGCACCGCCTGTTCGTGGTGATTTTCCTTGTACGCGGCTACGCCAAGCTTGAGTTCATCTGCGGATGTTTGCGGGAAAACAGAACTAACGGAAATTGCGAAGAAGAGAGCTGGCACGAGGATCCATGCAACTTTCATGTGCGCGCCCGTATATGACACACAATTGCCCAAGGGATTTTACTCTTAGCATTTGACACCGCGGAGCTGTGAATCGGATGAGCGAGAGGTCTCAACTGGCTGAGCCGAACGAAGTCGCCACGCCAACCACGCAATGCATGCCAGC